>Ga0265797_10005166_pt1 | contig 19281 bp, 11 predicted proteins | sample P2T30metagenome_FD_192433 | JGI IMG/M metagenome (GOLD analysis project Ga0265797, IMG submission 192433) | Plant litter microbial communities from East Loma Ridge, Irvine, California - P2 T30 | ecosystem: Environmental > Terrestrial > Plant litter > Unclassified | place: USA: California... | reverse complement strand
GTGCTCTTCGAGACGCTTTCATAAAGGTAGAAAAAAGGCAGCTGGCCAAGACTGAAAAGTTCCTTGACCACCTTAACAGCACGGTCATGCTGGAACTCAAAAGCTTCCGCACCATGTATGACCAATTGTGGCAGAGCACTGTCATCGAACTTGAGAGCATGAAGGAGCGGCAAAAGTCTGAGATGGGGGAGATTGGAACAAGGCTTAGTCTCATGGCTGATGAGCTTGTATGGCAAAAGAGAATGGCTGTAGTACAGTCTACACTTTTATTGCTGTGCCTAGGTCTCGTACTTTTCGTTAGGTCGGGCACACTTGGCTCCAGCGCCGATGTACCGATTGTACAGCAACTAGGAAGCAAGTACACAAGCTTTTTCGAATCGTCCCCACCCCGCAGTCCGCCAGAGTCCGGCATGTCACGGCGACGAAGAACATTCCGAAGCATGTGGCGAAGCGAGAGCGAGCACCAAAGCGACGGTCAGCAAGCGCCTTCAGACACAGAGACGGAAGGATTGAGAAGCCCCCTCCAGACCGCCTACGACCCATCCACTCCAGACACCCCAACCAACAGACACAAGCATGACTTTTCTCCTGAAAGAAACGGTATCCAGGCGGCACCCCATCCTGCACAAGAAAACATGCCTCCGACGCCCAGCCCCGAAGACCAAGCTGCGCGCATTCAAGTCTTGGAAACGCAGTCCGGCCCCGCAACGCCAAACGGGACCCGCGATAGTAGACCATCGTGGGAAGAAGTTGATCGCGCCATGGATCTCCTCAAAGCCGAGGAACAGAGCCAATCTCCGTCTCCTCCCAAAGCGAAGGACCGCACCAAGAAGCAGAGGAGAAGTCCGTTGAGAAGGGCGCAGAGTAATCATGAGAGTGTGGCTGGCGACGAGCTGCCATCATGAGTGATTTGTGGAAATGGGTCAAATGGCGTCTGTGTGGTGGTTTAGGTTGGCGTTGTAGCGTTTGAGCGATGATTTACCTGTGTCGTGTCGTTTGTATCTTTTATATTGATGAACAAAGACATGCACACGTTCTTGCTTCACATAATTTGAGTCTTGTGTCCTGTCCGTGATTCCTGATTAGGTATGTGAAGGAAGGGATGGAGGAACGGACAGAGGCATAACGTGTTTAGTTACAAGAACCAAATCCCTTCTTTGCATCTAGTCTCCGGCTTTATCACGTGTTCAGACCCCATCCCCCCATCTTACCTCACTGGCAGAGTGTGAACAAGACACTGTTGTGTGTACTTCCTTAATGAATATTTCTTTTACACAAGCAGGTTCACGCCTGAAATGACTAGGTAAAATGTCACATTAGAGCATAGACACAAATATAAGCCACGAGCAACCATGACTAGAGAAGTAGCTTTTATATTCCAATCCCTCAAAAGTCCTTATACCTTAATGCACATAAATGCCCCCCACCAAGACGCCAGCCATGCAGTCGTAAAAGAAATTCCAGTTCCCATGTCCTAATCCACATACTCTGACCTCACCTTCTTAGCCCTCCGCTTATTCGCCTTGAAGTGCTTCTTGCTATTCATTTTCATTTCGCTAGGGTCAACATCCTGTTCCAAAGCAGCCATCGTCTTCGCTTTCCTGCCGCTCAACTCCTTACCCTGCTCACTGTACTTGTAATGGAAAGGCTGGTTGACACGTCCCATGCCTTGGCCGGGTCCAAAGAAACGCTTGTCCATGCGTTGGGTCTTTTCGCCCTGGACAGGCACACCGCCACCTTCGATGTCCTCGTCCATGAGCGATACATCCTCGTCCATGCCTGCAAGGGATGTATTGCCTGGGAGATTGGCTAGAGGGTGGTGGCGGCGCTTGGCAGGGAGATGGTTGACGTCGTAGAGGTCACGGTTGAAGTACTTGGGGTCCACAGGCGGGTCGGTGGGTGGGGGGTGGCAAAAGAGAATCTTGCCCTTGACATAGTCTTTGAGAATGTACCGAGCTGCTCGCGATTCATCGGGTTGACCTAGACCCTGTGTAGAGAAGCCTCTGGCAATAGCAAAAGCACGCAGAACCTCCTCAGAGGTAAGGATACCAGTCCCGCCTTCTTCGGTTGGTCGAGGATGAATCTTCATGCCATAAAGCGCCTCGAGAAAGGGTTGCGGTATCCGACGAGCGACTAGACCCGCAGGTCCAGTGTACTCTCGAAGTTGGTCGATGGGTAGCACGCCAGCACAGACAAGCTCAGCCTTGGTTGTTGCAAAGTTGGGGAAGACGAGACCAGGGCAATCGCACAAGACAACCTTCTCGCTAAGGTGTATAGTCTGGAAGTGCTTTGTCTTTCCAGGCGTTGCTGAAACAGATACCTTCTTGGCTCCAATAAGCGCGTTGATGGTGGAAGACTTTCCTACGTTGGGGTAACCGACGAGACCGATGGATGTCTTGCGAGGTTCGCCATTTGGTCCTGTGTCGATATCGGGCGCATGTTCGAGAAACAGTGCTTCAAGATCCTCTGTGGTAAGTATCCGCGTGCGCTCATCCTCAACTTCCTCAGTGCTGCTTCCGCTAGGTACGCCAACCGTCTCCTCATCCACAGCCTCCTTCATCGTCTCCTCCTGCTTGTTTTGCAGACTCATCGTCTTGGCTTGCTTCACAAGACGCTCATCTTCTGAGTCGGTTTCGCCCTCAAAGTCATCTTCATCATAGTCTTCGGAATCACCCGACTCGTCCGAGTCATCACTATCCTCGTCCATGGCGCGAGCCTCGTTCAGCTCCTTGGCAAGTTCAGCCGAGAAGAACTTATAGTTGATGCCAGCTTCTACGAAATAATCGGCCCAGGCTTTTCGCTGCTCTAGAGTCATCATGTCCGCCTTGTTGACCAGCAACAGGTTATTCTTCTTTGAGTCAACCTCCTTGACGTAATCCTCCAAGTCCTCGGACCGAAACATGAGTGGATTACGGGCATCTACAATCTGCACGACCAGATCCGACCGCTCGATAACACGCCACAGCTGCCTCCAAACCTCGAGGTTGCGCTCGAAAGGCGTCATGAGCAGATCGTTATTTTCTTGCAACTCGGCCAAGCCTCTTCGCCACTGCAACAAGGAAGCCCTCTCCTTCTCGTCCAACTCTTGTGGTGTAGTCTTTGCATCCCACTTTGGTCGCCTTGGCACAGTGAGCCTGTTTTTGTTTTCCTTGTGCTTCTTCGTGATGTTGCGCTCCTCAAGGTCGGATAGTAGGTATGGGTTCTTCTGGTCCCTGTGGATGATCTTGACATTGTTCATCTTCTCGGCCGTGAAGTCGGTACCGGCCAGTTCTGCAGTCGAGAGGAAGTCATCGAGGGCGCCCTGCTCGGTGACGGAGCGCATCTTGACCCATGCTGCTTCCTTCTTCTCGTTCGTGATGTACTAGAAGTTGTTAGTATTGGGCCCTGGTCAAGGTCGTGTGCGTTGTCTAGACGCCTTCTGTCAAGCGCAACATCTCACCAATGGAGCGCGTGCATGCCAAATGTATCTGAACGTAGAAGATGCGTACCTTTTCGCCGTTTTGGCCGGTGCGCTCAATACCCGCGTTGAAGTTGCCCCTCCGCATATCTGCGCCCTTTCCCTTGCCGAACCTGTCATTCATCAGGCTGTTGCCCAGCCCGACACTCTTCTTGGATTTTGCGAGCACCATGTTTGCGGTCAATTATGGATATCGCGCGGTTGTTGGTGGTGGTTTGACTCGGATCTCCTAATAGAGGGGTGAGTCGAAGAGAAAGTTGGGCCCCGAAGTTGCCCCACGTCATTCACTGGTCCCCTCGCCTAAATTATTTTTTTGACCGCCGCCCGACGCCGAAGAGCCTTTGTAAGCGCTTTCCCCCAGACTTTGTTACCAACACCCTCGCCACTGCTATAACCGTACATTCGAGTCGTCTCTGACAAAGCCCTCAAAATGGCACGCGGCAAGTTCATGTAAGCAGAGCAATGAGGTGTATTTCTAATACCCCGCTAACCCCGCGACAGCGACAAGAAGACAGCAACAAACTTCCGCCTGGTCCACCGCGCCCAGAATGACCCGCGAATTCACGATGATGACGCCCCACAGATGGTCTTTGCCGAGACCATCGCACCAAATCAGCGCGAACAACCCGAGGCTGCAGGAAGTTCGCGTGCAAGCCAATACTCGGCAGCAACTGGACGGAGCAAGATCAAGTCAAGGCGCGATCTAGAAAGCGAGTATGCGTCCAAAGTACGGAGAAACGAGGGAGAGGCGGCCAACTATGGGATCTATTACGATGATACAGAGTACGACTATATGCAGCACATGCGAGACTTGGGCTCTGGCGGCGGAGAGGCATACTTTGTGGAAGCCAAGCCCGAGAAGAAGGGAAAACAGAAGATGGATCTCGCCGACATGTTGCGAGATGCATCGCTAAATGACAGCAGAAGCCAGGCCGACTTGAGTGTCAGCAGCAACATTAGCAGCGTGAGCGACCTCTTTGGAGAGGACATGGCGCCTTCAGAGTTTGTGCGCAAGACAACATACCAAGACCAACAAAACATCCCAGATGCACTTGCGGGCTTCCAGCCAGACATGGATCCTAGATTACGAGAAGTTCTAGAGGCGCTCGAGGATGAAGCATATGTTGATGACGAGGAGGACATCTTCAACGAGTTAGCTCAGGATGGCTATGAAGTCGACCAACGCGAGTGGGATGGCGCCGGTTACGATCAAGACGACAGGGACCCCATGGACCGTTTTCTCGACGAAGAAGACCCTGGCTGGGAGACTGACGATACAATCAAAGCCTCATCCCCCAAAATCAAAGCGAAGAAGACTTTAGACGAGCCCGCAGACCCATCAGCTCTTCCCGCACACGACGAGGCGCCCGCCCCAGCAGACGCATCCGACATGGCATACCTGAAAGAATTCAAGAAATTCAAAGAAGACGTCAAAGCCGCCAAACCTAGCGCTCCAGCCGCACCAACAGATACGCAATCCTTTATCACAGGCGCCTCAGCCCTAACCGCAGGTGGCCGCCGCAAAAAGCGCAAAGGCGCAAAGACATCTACATCAAACTATTCCATGTCTTCCTCTGCTCTCCACCGTACAGAAGGTCTCACACTCCTTGACCAGCGCTTTGACAAGATTGAGGAAGAGTACGCCGACGATGGCTTCGATTTCCCCGACGACGCGTCCATGATATCTGGCATGAGTAAGATGTCTGGTCTCAGCAAAATGAGCGGAATGAGCCAGTGGTCTAGCAGCGAGGCACCGCCTCTAAGATCGGATTTTGATAGCATCATGGATGATTTCCTGGGCAGTCACCATACCCAAGGGAAGAGAAGAGTGAAGAAGGGGAAGCAGCAAAGTGGGCTTGAGCAGCTGGAGGAGGTGAGGAAGGGGTTGGGTGCACCGAAGATTGCGCCAAAGGATCACTTTAGTGTACTGAGGGCTTGATCAATTGTTTTCCGTTGTTGACTCATTGCATCTCACGGCGTTGGCAATTTTTTTTGAAGGATTTCATGAGTATTGGTTAACGATATATCCAGGCCGGCGTAACAACAGAGTAGGCATTGGGAATTTAATCTCGCTTCATTCATCATATACATCGTGATATATCTGCATCTGTTCGCTTCACGCAAAAGATTACCCATGTTGAACCAACTACTGCCTACTGCCAACACCATCTCCTGTAGCTACACACGCATCAGCTGATTGGGACCCCTCCTCCAACTATCGTCACCCTCCATCTACGCCTTCGGCTCAACACTGGCACCTGCGCCACCCCTCGCCAGCGCCTTCTTACTGACCAGCCTAAATCCACCAAGCAGCATAAGCAGCGCAAGCGACCCCAAAACAACAGCTAACGTAACAAAAGCGCCAATAACACCGCCAACAGCTGGCGAAATGGTGCTGCTACCACTACTGTTCTGCTGAGCATTCGCAGCACCGGCATCGTTGTTCGCAAACGCTGCACAAGCACCAGTTGTATCACCACACTTGTTGCACCACTGCTCCGTAGTGGTAATCGCAAACCCCTTCAACTTATCCTGGAAGGTTGTCCACGACACCGCGTCTGAGTTGCCGCCAAAAAGAGGGAAGACAGTAGGTTCGCTTGCATTACTAGCGGTGCCATTGTGGAATAAGAAGCGAACTTGTACGTCCTGCGCGCTAGGGAAACCTGACGCTGCCACATCCGCATTGGTGAAGAGTTCGAAAACCATGGAGCTAGCATAATCGACAATACCCGTGAAATCAGCAGTAGCTTTTTGCAAATCCGCGAGACCGAAAAACGACATGAAGGTTGCGTAGGCGCCGAATTGGATTCCGAATTTCTTGGCGCCCTTGGTTGAGATGATGTTGTTCATGTAGTTGAGAATCTCTCCCGCGAGCTGCATACCAGCGATGGCACGAGTGTTGTCGCTGGCATTGTAGGCGAGGCCCCATTCATGGACGTCTGCGAGAAGGCGAAGTTGATCAAGAGTGGAGTTGGTCAGGGCGTCCGAGTTGGGGATGCTGGAGTTGTGGATTTCTGCGACATGGAGGGTGTCGTAGACTGTTTGTGTTGTTTAGATCGAAAATGCAAGTTATTGGGGGTTTGTGATATGACGTACCGACGTAGGCGTTCTTGAAGCTGACCTGATCGTTACTCATTACACCATTGATGGAGGGGACGACAGAAGAGTAGAGGTCCTTGGTACTCGACGCAAGGTTCTTGTATTCTGCACTGTCGAAGAAGGAGTTTGAGCTCGTCTTTGCGTTTTGGCAGGTTGAAGCATCTTGAAGCCAGCCAGAGTCTTCAGAACCGGACCCAGCCTGGATTGTGTTGACTGGAATCAGCTGATATCCATCCATGGGTGTCTGTACACTTTGGCCGTTGGCAAGCGTCTGGACTGTCTGAAAGGGCGGATACAGGCCCTGGAGGAAGCCCATGGCCGAGTTTTGGAGCACATTGTCGACTGGGGCTTGAACTTGGAGCTGAGACAGCTTCACCTGGTTCTCGTTGATACCGTAGATCTTGGACTCGCCCTTCAAGTAGCGTGAGCGGTAGTACTGGCCGGATGTGTAGACCTGCTCGTAACCCAGAGCAGTAAGGTTGGTGGGAGCAAGAGCCTTTGCTGTGCGATCGCCATGGCGATGGAAGATGTAAGCTCCAAGGACGGTCTCGGCTGCTTCAGCACCGGCAAGCATAGATAGGGCGGAAAGTGCAAGCACTGACTTCATCATGGGCAATCAGGGTGTATCAAAAGAGACCTGTGTATGAGAATGGGTGCAGCAATTGAGCCCAGAGCAAAGCGGCGAAGCTCACGAGCAGAGGCGGGATGGAGAAGGAGGAGTGCTAGCGGGTGTTGGGTCAAGACTTATACCAGCACCATTACAACCAGCCCCGCTAACGAGAGAAGACACGCCCTGGAGCTTCGAGATAGCACGTTCCATTGCATCCAATCCCAAAAATCGATACTTTCATTGTAGTGGGGCGTTGCTCTGCCATACATAGTGCTTTCCGAACGTCGGGAGGGGCACATGCAAGTGGGGGTTTGAGCCGAGCCACTGGCCGCTACAAGCTTTTCCGCGCAGAGATGTCTTAGGCCGAGGGTGGCAGGGAGATGGGATGATAATCGCCCAAATGGAGTGTAGTCGGCAGCTATCTGCTTAGTATGTAGTAGTCAGGATGACGATGTACATTCAATCGTCGCTCCCATACAGGATTTCGCAGACCCCGCCTATCGGCACGTCCATAACGGCGTCTGTGCCCGTGCTCCAGAAACTCTTCCAGTCCACATGGTTTGATGCGCTAAATTGATATGCCGAAAATGAGCTCCTGCGGCTGGGAGGCGCACTTGCCATGGAACCCTTCTCCTTGTCCTTTTCATGCAACTTGTCAGTCAGCATGACCGGGCCCCGTACTATCTGACCAGTTGTGCGATCCACCACCGCAACCTGGGCGCATTCGTCCACGAGGTTCTCGATGCTGCTCAATGGCAGCGTGAGGTAGCGGGTGTTGTAGCTCGCTAGTGCCACGTAAATGTAAATGACCAGCACAACCAACCAGCACGGTACTGCGAGAGCCCACCATCGATTTGGGTAGTAGTGTATGCCCATCTGATGCAGCATGGGTGCCGGCACATATGCCCAGAGTATGTACATTAGGAACGCAGCCGAACTTCCCAGGTACAGCGCGAAGCCATAGTACTCGTATGTAGGCACCTTCGGAGATGCCCGAGGAACCGTCGCCGCGTGCCGCGCCGAGTTTGCAAGGTTCGTGGTAGGCGTGCTCGTGCCAGTCGTGTGCGACCCAGCTCTCGTAGATCCTTCCACATCGGACGAGTCTGGCGTTGTAGGTCTCGAGGTTGGGCGGCTGAAGGCAGGGCGAAGGAGCGACGTCAATGAGGGAGAGGGCGGTAGAGGGTTCGGCGGTCTGTTGTAGAAAGGTGGGAAGAGCGCGGTTGCAGTGCTTTGCGGTATATGACTGTACGATCGGGACGCGTATAGCGGTCGGGATCCTGGCGCCTGCTCATCCTCGTATCCAGAATGCTCGCTGTCAGAATCCTCTACCGCTGCCGATTCCTTCGCTCCATTTTGGTTGTCTTCTGCATCGGCCGCTTCCGAGAGAGCCCCATGTGAGACTGGCAACAGAGGAGTCGGTCCTGGGCGAGCGGCAGATGGTGGAGGCGACGTTACCGCATCTTCCTCGCTATCGTGACGGTTAAGTGACCCCACTATTGGCAGATTGGGAGTTGACTTTGAGTGGAGACCAGACGGCATCGAGGCTCCTCTGCTGTGAGGGGGCATGATGTTAACATAGTCTGATGCACTTCTCGCGTGCTTGAGCCTCTGGATTGCGCGTTCGCGCTAGCGGAATCTTTCCGCTCCTGGGACGGCGTGTATCATTCACACATCGATTATTGGAGAATATACGTTTCATTTTCGGCATTTCTTACAGCTTGGCCGTCATTTGCAGTCGACTAAGCCAGTCATCTATAGCTTGCTAGCCTCGCCGCTCGTCCTGTTCAGGTACAGCGGATCCCTGGGCTCAATACCATACTTCCTGCACAGCTCCTCGCCCTTCTTTTGTTGCGCCTCGATGCGCTTCTTGTGCGCCAAACCCCTCTTATTCTCATTCTTACCGAGCTGGAGGAGATGCACCTCATCTGGCCCGTCAACAATGCGCATCGTCCTGCCAGACGACCACATTTGCGCCAATGGGGTATCTTGGCTGACACCAGCACCACCGTAGGCTTGCATCGCCCAGTCAATGACCTTGAGGTTGACCTCTGGGACAAGAACCTTGACCTCGGCAATCTCCTTGAGGGCACCCTTGGCGTTGGTTTCGTCAATCTTAATAGCAGCGTTGAGGACAGCGAGACGTGCGGCATCAATCTCAATACGTGATCGAGCAACGCGCTCAAGCATGATTCCGTGCTTGTTGAGCAACTGTCCGAAAGGCTTCTTGCGCTCGTCGTTGATTCGAGCCAAGAACCATTCCAGTGCCTTCTCGGCCGAACCGATACTCCTCATAGCGTGGTGGATACGGCCAGGTCCGAGACGACCTTGAATGATCTCGAAGCCACGACCCTCACCCAGCACCATGTTGCTTGCGGGCACGCGGACGTTTTCAAAGGTTACGTGGCCGTGACCGTGGGGCGCATCGTCGAAGCCCATGACGGAGAGCATGCGGTGGATGGTAACGCCCGGGGTGTCGTTGGGGACGAGAATGACGGATTGTTGCTTGTACTTGTCGGCGTTGTTCGGGTCCGTCTTGCCCAGAACGACAAAGATCTTGCAGCGAGGGTCGCCAATGCCTGATGACCACCATTTCTGTAAAACCCTGTTAGTCATGCGTGATGCTGCTGAGGAAGGGAGGCAAACGAACCTGGCCGTTGAGCACATAGTGATCGCCGTCGCGCTTGATAGTCATCTCAATGTTGGTAGCATCACTCGACGCAACCTGGGGCTCTGTCATCAAGAAGGCGGATCGGATCTTGCCCTCCAGCAGCGGGTCGAGCCACTTCCTCTTCTGTGCCTCGGAACCGTACTTTGCAATAACCTCCATGTTGCCGGTATCTGGGGCAGAGCAGTTGACAGCCTCGGATGCTGTTCGGCTCTTGCCCAGGTATTCAGCCATGAGACCGTATTCCAGGTTGCTGAAGCCAGCTCCCTCCTTGAAGTGAGCCTTGGGCAGGAACATGTTCCATAGTCCCAGCTCTTGTGCTCGCTTCTTAAGGTCCTCCATGATGGACGGGTGCGAGGTGAAGCGTTCTTGCACCGTCTGGCCGAGCTGGCGGGCGTACACGTCGTCGGCGGGAATGCATTCTTCTTCGACGAACCTCTCTACCTATCAGACCTGTTAGTATAAACATTATTCGCGTTCAGGCCATGACAGACGTACGATGTCGAGCGTCTTTGCTGCTCTTTCGCTGACAAATGGCCGTGCGATGGCGGGAATGCGCTGCGAGGCCGAAACATGGCCATCCTGGCTATTGCTAAGGAGATCGTAGGCTCGATCGTAGGGTACAGACATATTTGCTGGTTCAATGGAGGAATTGGTTCAGGGAGTGTAAATGTGCAGAGGAAGTCTGGGGTGCTTTAACAATACATGGGGCGGCTAACTGTGCATGGTGACGGCAATGGTTGGGGTAAGCTCCTCCGCGTCGCAAAGTTACCGAGGCACGATCTGATCTACTCCGCTCTAGGTAGCTTAAACAGTGCGCTTCACGCCGCGAACACGCAATGCTCTGCCTGTGGAGCGGAAAGGGCTATGAAGCTGGAATGGAGGTGTGTTGGTAATGGTACCTAGGGATACACACTCTGCGCCACCTAGCGCACATTACGATCTTTTTAGACTTCTCACAACGCAATCAAGGAACCCAAGCTCGACATCAAATTCACCCTAGACCGTTTTACCTCCCTTGGCTGATAGGTATGCCAAGGAGGAGTACGTATGCATCATTTCAAACATATTTTTCGTTCCGTTATGAAGCTGGGATAGTCTGCTCAAAAGCGACTCCAAAGCAAACTATGACCACGATCACAATTCCTAAAAGATACCTTTACGGCCACCTCATGCGCCATAATTCTCGTATCAAACTCCACTAGGTAAACTAGCAATTTTAGAAACATTTCATTGGAGGATATTAGAAGCACAAACCGAGCCTCATCGCAGTCAATGGTCTTCTCTCTTTTTCTTGCCTTGGCCTTATCCTCCTTCTTACCACATAACAACACTTCTACCATCATCCACGTGATACCGTCTCTTCCTCAAAACATCACAAGTATATTTTTCATGTTCTGCGCGTCACCAAACAGACTTGTCGGATGCTCGACCTGTCTGAGCTACAGATGTGTAAACACTTCGTCCTCCAACTGATGTCTTCTACACATACTTTTTTATCTTCCAAAAAAAACTCAGAGATAAAGACCTCATGTCGGTGTAGTAAACTTGTATGTTAAGCTGAGAAACTCAAAATGTTATGTTCAAAGAAAACCAAGGAGACCACGGAAGCTGTTGATTCAAATCTCGTACAAAACAGGCGATAAATGAGCCACTGCCGCGCAACTGCGTACAAATGTTCTTCTACATCTTCAGCTTCTCATCTCTCATCAGTGCTACGCATAAATCAGAACATCGAAATCTAATCGACTCTGCTCTATGATTGCCCGTATCTTCTTTGTTAGAACAAACCCATAAATTTATGATGGCTCGACAAGCAAAGAAGTCCTTCTAGAAAAAATGCGCATAGGGCTTTCATGTTGGAAACTCGACGGATTGTTCTTGGGTCTTGTGAGAAAGCTATAAAAGTTAGGTAGTTGAATGTTAGATAAGAAGCTAGTGCCGTTCTAAAAAGACTACTGACGTCACATATGATGACCGTATGTACAACTGGACACCTTGATTTTATCTATATCAAGCCATGTCCTTGTCTTCTATACAATGCGTCAGCTAGTAATTCATCGATTCCCAAAAAACGTGGATATAGAAATCCATCTGTGGCCAACTTGCAGTAGCTTAAACTAAGTCTGGGCTCGATGCATGTGCGTGGACTGCAGTTTGCTTGTATGAGCAAACACCTGAACACTGTAACAGTGTAGGCCATACGCAAGATTTTTGGTAGTGTTGATGGCGCTCGGTACACAACAACATATTATACGCTTAATTTCAAACCGCTTGCTTAAGCAATAACGAGCAGCGCCGGTTCTGGGCGACCATTCATGAGCAATCGAATTGAGCTGCCTGCTGCCTGCTCAGGTACAAATTCGAAGATCCCCTATTCGCATGGGTGTATCGAACGGGCGCGTCTCCCAGTCCTACGTTTCGGGATGCGGGCACTAAATTACTGTTTACCCATGTATTGATCATCATGGTAATTGCCCTGGTCTCATATAGAAAGCGTATAGTGACATGGATACCAACCTGAAACTGCATGTTCCCCAAATGCTTGGGGTGGACATGCGCTGACGTCAGCCAAAAGCCGCAGGAAAGCCGCACATAGACATACGTGCAGGGATGACGCGACCGAGTCCACGACACGGAATCGCATCAGATGGAGAAAAAAGGAAGACGTTGAACGAACGTGGTGGCGGAAATACAGAATGCTGGACAATGGACACCTGGGCAGGGCATTCGCAGATAGTAAGACTCGTCTTCCAAGGCGCTTAAACGAACAGAGCGGGGACAGGCGGCGAAGGATATGGACAGGTTGATGTGAAGTCCGACGTAAGCATGAAGTCGAGGCGCTGGTACAGTCCTAGATCCTTCGGGGCAGCGCTTAGCGATCCGCGGATGACATGCATGGATTAGCGTATGACAGGCCAACGTCACTTCATAATGTCTTGTAGTTTGCCATCAGCACAAGACCCCAATACGCATTTATTGTCTTATCATGCAGTATAACTGGGCTACCGACTATTGTGTGAACATTTCACATACCTTATAGTCTTTCTTCTATCAACTTGCTCCCTCCAAACTCAAATCACCTCCGCGCAACCCCCTTATTACAATATATTTCCCAGTCTCGAACAGTTAGAGCACTCATCTAGGCTAACATGTATCAGTTGGTAGTCGTAAATACTGTTCCACATGTGACAGTCGTTGCTAATGACGTCACCGCACTTTCTCACCAAACAGTCCTTGGAGCTGTAACTGGCCGCGGGGCACATCCATGAGCTCACACACACACACACAAGCATATTCAAAGGCAGATATTGCCATGGTGCTTCTGCAACTGTGATTTTCTATCTAGTCGGCTCATTCATGCTTCCACTAGAGCCATATCGTAGTTGCAACGGCCGTTTCTTTCTTCCACACCACACCCATAAGTCGGTGCGAAGCGACAGTACCAAATCTGCCAAACATGAGACATCAGTATTGTACCTTCTATCAAATTGTATGCCACAAGCTCCCTATCTAACCTTGTACCCAGGCCTTCTCCGCTGCCGCGATGCGCTCACAGTTCTGCCGAGGTGTTCCTTGAGCCTCCTTCACTTTTGCCCCACTTCGACACTGCCATCGCGCGATTATGCCCTGGAATCAGGTTTGCAGCCGATCTCCAGCCTCCTGATTAACTTTTTGCTATTATCGCTCTTATTGTCGCCTCATTCTGCCCTCTCACCAGCCAGTCAGGACCATCTGCGCCACAGGTGAAGGAGAGCTGAAACACAAAATCTGCCTGCGAACCCCTTGACGTCTGCAGATCGGCACCTGATTTCAGGCAATGTGCTAAGGCTTTTGAGAGGTCGGACCAATAGGCTCCCGCCGTCACATCGTGAACTACCTGATTAGGAAGTAGAGGTACCCACAACGACCACTTGCACCGCCCAAGATGAAGTCAAAAGTGAGGGATTTAAACCACGCAAGACAAACCGCCAGCTCACCAGCCTCCCAAATGCTTAGATAATGCCCAGCCGATACCGCACAGAGGAGGTACTTGAGGTTGCAAAATCCCAATTCGAATTCGTCTTTTCTCCTTCCCACTCAACACCCAATAACACTATCAAAAACCCCAACATACTTCAAACCACTTACCCCCTCACATAAACAACTACTACAACCATCACATCCATCAAGATGTCCCGCCAAGAGAACCCTCAGCGCGAGCTTGAGGTGCCTGGCGACGACATGGGCGCCCACCTCGGGGACACGTTCGCCGAGGACGCGTTCTTCGACTACGATGCTGCGGCTAGCAGCTCGGTGTTCACAGACGGCGGTGATCCCGCCAATAACTACTTCGACATGTCGGCCTGGTCCACCGACATGGGCACGGGTCAGCCTGGAGGTATCCAGGGTGGAGATTGGGCCCCTCTGCCCACCTCCCAGGCGCCCGACTACCTCTCCGCCGCCGCCACTTCTCTTGGGTTGTCGGCCCTCCAGGGCACTGAGGTGCTTCCGGCATCACCACCACCTGAGCTCTCTGCTCCCGCCGTCGCCGCCGTTGCCGCCAAGAAGCCCTGCAAGCCGCGGGCGGCCAGGGAGCCCAAGAAGAAGGCGTCGCCAAAGCCAACAGTGGCCAAGGTGGCCAAGGCCACAAAGAAGGCCACGAAGAAGACCTCCGGGCACCGGGCACCGCCCACACCCACCAACTCGGAGCGGACCATCCTGGAGTTGTACAACTCCAGGTGGTCCGGCCTTGCCATGGGTGAGAAGCACCGCCTACTCCTCCCTCTCCTCTCCGGCGTCGACCCCAACACCGGCGTCAAGATCGGTGCGGCTGGGGCATTCCTTCCTCCTCCCGACTTTGAGTCGATCGGCAAAGACCTGTTCAATTCAGGCACCACCAACATCTTCGCCGCGGGCAACAGTGTCGCCACCAACGACACCGGCAACGACGACTTCTTCGCCAGGGCAGGAGCAGCCATGGGCACCAGCGCGTTCCCTGTATTAGTCGAGGAATACACTGCTCGCCAGTCAGATGAAGAGCGGGCACGCATCGACAAGATCGCTCGCCGCATCATGGCCGCCAAGAAGAACAAGATGACGCAACAGCGCATCGCCACGACCACTTCAAGTCCAGCTGCAAATATGACCTCTGAGAACACCTCCTTCACCAACGGTGACTTCCAGAATGTCGACACATCTCAAAACACCAACGAGTTGAGCAACTCTTACATCTCCTCTCTTCTGGCGAACTACAACAAGGATACGGCCAACACTGACGTCTGCAACACATTCCCTAACCTTGAGACGTTGAACAACACCAACAGCTTCGACATTGTCAATACCAACAGCTCCGATAATAACAGCTTCGGCAGCTCCGGCTTCAACTCCGAGTCTTTCGACGTTGGTAACTTCAACGTTGGTAGCTTCAACACGGATAACTCCAACACTACTAGCCTCACCAATAGCTTCAGCTCCGACACCTTCGGTACTGGTGGCTTCAGCAGCAGTGGCTTCAACGCAGATAACTTCAACACCACCAACTTTACCGATAGCTTCAACTCCAATGCCTTCGGTACTGATGGCTTCCCCCCGCTCGACACCAGCAACTTCAACTCTGACACCAGCAACTTCAACTCTGACACTTTCGTCACTGGTACCCTCGATAATCCCTTCGGCGACAGTACCTTTGCCAATATCTCTTCCACCTTCGACGACATGTTGAAGGGTAGCCCCAAGATCAACACCCCCTCTGTCAATCTTGCCCCTGGCACTCAAGGTTGTCGCTCCAACCTCTTTGGCAATTTTGATTCTTTCTCCTGCCCTCCCATGACTGAGGACGACTACGATTTTGACAAGCCTACCTCCACTAAGGGTTTCCACGGTAACCTTGGCGGTCCTTGTGGTAACGGTATCATTACTGCGAACGGTGTCATGACTCAGATACCTATTCCTTCTTCCGTATACGGCGCTACTCGTCAACAAGAAGCTCTTGAGCGCAATGCTATGCTGCGTGCTCAGGGACGTCGTCGCTAGAGCTGGTCTGTGGTGTGGCGTGGATGGCATGAGTTTCTCACTTCTTTCTCTTGCTTCTTGCTTCTTGCTTCTTTCTTCTCGCTGCTTTGCTGCTTACTTTGTACTTGCTTTTTTTGTCTTTATCGTTGCGACGGATTGATATCAAAAGGGCACGACATGGTTGCTGGATGACCAGACTGTGTGCCAGACTGCGCTGGGGATGGACATGGATACGGATGCATGTAGTGCATATACATCATCGCACGAGCAGCGGATCGGATATCTAATTTGCCTCCTTACTTGAGATGAATAGAATAAAACACGCATAAAACCTCCAAAACTTTGCACTCTGCCTAACTGTTACAAGTTGCTACTCCACACCTTCCCATGCCCCCTTGATGAACGCATGTCGTAAATCCCCTCGACAAACGCACTGTTCATATCCACACACTTTTCATCACCGGGCGGGACGACCTGTGTGGCATAGAAGCCAGTGAGACCCGTTTTGCGATCAACGAACCAGAGAAGATTCGGCAACCCGCCCCAGATCATGGTGCCAGCTTTTCTCCCGTCAGGACAGTCATCGAGGACAATGAGGCCGCCTAGGCCCCATGATTTGGGGGATTCCATTGGTGTACCGCCCATTAATCTGTTGACCTGATATATGTGTGTTAGTGGTGGGCGGAGGAGGAGAAGGAGAAGGAGAAGAGGAAAACCACATACCAAATCATCCTTCAACGTGGAATTGATGCTCTCCGTACTCTTCTCAGTCAGTTGCGGCTTGAACATCTCGTCAATCGACTCCTTGCTCAAGATATCGCCCTCTTTTCCTTCCCCACACCTTAGCACCGCCTTGAGCACCTTGATGTACTCCCTGGGCGTCGCAAAAACGCCGTGTCCACCCATGCAGTCGGCCATCTCGTTACCCTTCTCGTCCAGATAGGGCGTATATCCTTCTATATACATGACCTTGCCGTCCGCGCCGCGAGCAGACATGTCAGCAAAGCGAGCCGACATGTCCGGGCGCGTGGAGAGGAAGAAGGTCATGTCGCGGATGCCTAGCGGCTCCCAGATGTTCTTCTTCATGTATGCCTCTAGCGACATGTTGGTTACACGCTCGACCATTAGACCGGCGTAGTCGATACTGGGTGAATACGACCATCCCTCGCCGGGCTCGAACACAAGCGGGTGGCTGAATCGCTCGACGAGCTTGTTGCTGGAACTAGGTGAGGTGGTCTGTTGTTTGAGCCAGGCAGCGATCAAGGGGTGGGGAATGTGGTCGTAGGATAGACCGGATGAATGGGATAGTAGTCGGCGGAGCGTGATGGGCTGCTTGTGTGGCCGCTCAATGGGGACCTGTGCGTCTGTAAGGCCTGTTATTACGGTCCTAGAGCGCAGCTCAGGGATGATGTCGTATACAGGGTCATCAAGACGGAGCTGGCCGCGCTCCACAAGTTGCATGACACAGATAGACGTCATGAGCTTGGTGCAGGATGCGATCCACATTACGGTGTCGAGTTGTAGGGGTTTGGCCCTGGATGGGTTCATGCTGGTTGGGCCAAAGGCTTTGGCGTAGCTGAAGGAGCCTGAGTACTACCATTAGCATGCTGATATGGCAGCAAATGATATGTAGTGTTTTACCATCGCGATCACTGGCTGCAAGGACACAGCCGGGAATCTCCTTTGCGGCAATCGCGTCCTTGATTTTGGTCTCAAAGTCTGTCATTGTTGATAATGTGATGTTGGTAATATGTTATTGAGAAAGGCATGTTGATTCATAGCGGAACAGCAAACTATAAGTACCTAGAGACGGCCTTTTGGATGCCGCGACTTGGACATAGTCGGGCTCCACAACCATCCGGCCAGCCGCCAAGATGCGGGATATTCACCTTGTGTAGAAGCCACGGACTGATTCGCTTGGTCAATGCCAATAGACAAGCTTCCCATAGCTGCATCCGAACCGAAAAAAACTGCCGGTGAGGGTGCGTGCGCTGAACTTGGGCAATCTGATTGCTGCCGCATGTCTCATCCGCCGTGACGTGTGTGGACGCTCTACCTCGGCTCATGATCCGGAGCAGGGATTATAGGGAACGCTAGGAGACTTAGGACAGCAAGGGATGCCTAAACAGTGCCACCCCGCATTTCAATCGATTGAGGCATTTTACAGTCATGGTCAAGGTATGCTTTGAAGGTGGCGAATGAGACTAAAGGTCCGATGGAATATTGGATTGGAAAGCATTTTAGAGGCTCGAGCATTTCAGAGGCTCGAGCATTTCAGGCGTCTTTGACACACCGGTTGGCCTATGCTCATATTGCAGCTGTTCTCTTTTAGTCATACCCAGCCACTCAATACACACATCTGTATACGGCCTACTCCTCGATGACCTGGCCTGATACCTTGAACGCCCAGAGAAGTATCATCAAATCGTCTGGTAGATGGTGAAGTTCGGCGTTGTCTCTATAACTGTCCTCGTTGCGTATAATCTCCGCCATTCCTCGGATCTGCGTCGCAATACTCTCGGGTTCTCTCGCTGGGAATTGGTCAAAGTGGGTCTTCCATGGGCCGGGATCAAAATGCTCAACAGCATCCGCCAACACGCGGTAGTCGAGCATCGTAGGGTTGTCTTTGGGTTGGAGGTCTCGATGATGTTAACGATGTCAGAGCACAGGTCACAGAGGTACTTACTCCCAAGGTGGCAGTGCACTGTATGGAGGTCTGATTCTCCACAGTCCATGCATGGCAGATTCTTCAAGTTGTCCATATAAATGCGCAATGGTTCGGAAACAACGGCGGTGTTGACCTTTGTGCAAGTGAAGGGTTTAGCTTTGGTGGGAACATGTACCGCAGAAGAGACGCTTGCGTCGGTGGGGGTCATTGTGCAAGCAAAGGCCTTTGCTTCAGTAGGGAGCTTTGACTCTGCAGAAGCGTTCGCGGATGTGGCAATGATTGGGTTAGTAGTCGGAATGTCCGGCTGGATAGATGGATTCGCCTGGCCAACATCTTCTGCGTGCGTGTGCGCGTCATTAATAAGGCCTTCGACGTCAGTATTGGTAGTTGCACGGATGAGGACATGTATAGCGGAAGGAACGTTTGTATCGGCAGCAGGTGCATCGTCGCTGGTAGAAACCTCCAAGTTGGTAGAAGCATCTGCGACGGCAGGGACGTTCACATTAGTGGGAGCATCCAAGTCGGTAAGAAGATGCACGACAGTACGAACAGGAGCGCTCACGTCATCTTCGGGGGCTTCAGCTTCAGCAAGAGCATCCGCATTGCGCTCAGTGTATGTGCCTGAAGAATCTGTTTCCCAGTAATCGCTGTACTCAACCTGCTCGGCAGAACCTGGTGGTGCAGCTTCTCGCGCTAGTTCTGGGCTCCTATCCAGAGGCACCTGGTCACGCACCAGTACTGAGGTGGGAACTCCACTCGGTGTTGCGCTTGGGGGCAGCTCTGGGACC
>Ga0265797_10005165_pt1 | contig 19286 bp, 19 predicted proteins | sample P2T30metagenome_FD_192433 | JGI IMG/M metagenome (GOLD analysis project Ga0265797, IMG submission 192433) | Plant litter microbial communities from East Loma Ridge, Irvine, California - P2 T30 | ecosystem: Environmental > Terrestrial > Plant litter > Unclassified | place: USA: California... | reverse complement strand
CGCGTCACATCGGCTACCTAATTACCTGGGGTGGCACTGGGCACTGGATGGTGGGCGAGTCACTTCTGTCGAGCAATTGCTCCGCATCGCATTCGGAGTCATCAACAGATAACGATGACAGCGCCTTTTTGAAAGCCTGGCAGTGATCGAATTGTGCAGGAACGATGATCTGGTAGCTATCCAATGAAAAATACCCGCACTTCGACGCAGGTTCACCGTTCGCCTTGTTGTATTCGACTGCAAACCGACCGATGCGTGATGGCGCGTCTGGATAGTCGAAGTCGCCTGTATGCCGTATATGGGGGATCACGATTTCACCACGGCGATTCACAATCGCAAGCTCAATTGGCTGACCAATAGAAATGGCAGCGAATCCATGCGGATCAAATTTGACCTTGCTGACAAATTCTTGCTTGAGACGACGCGTCTCGTTGATCACGTCGAAGCACTGGGGAGACCATGTTTCGCCGGCGGCCTCCGATGGACATTGTTCCGAACCGGACGCTGTCTGCATCAAGATTACCGACAACATCGCCACAGCATATTGGCAGTCTTCGGCAATTCCCCCTCCCTTCCATGTCAAAATCAGGACGTCAGCATGCGCACCCGCGATATGCTGACATATCGCGAAAAAGATTCATCTGAGTGATGTTATCGCCGAACCACGACAGATTGCGCATTGCGCTCGGGTCGCGGTTCGGGCACGGCAATCAGTCCGCAGCAACGGCCCTGATCAGCAGCGCGGTCGACTGCGCCGCCATGCCCTCTTCGCGGCCAAGATAGCCCAGTTTCTCGTTGGTCTTGGCCTTGATATTGACCTGCTGCGGCGACACGCCCAGGTCTTCGGCGATGCGCGAGACCATCAGCGGAATATGCAGCGCCATCTTCGGTTGCTGGGCGATGATGGTGGCGTCGATATTTCCGATCGTGTAGCCGGCGTGCAGCACGCGGTGCGCGACTTCGCGCAGCAGCGTGCGCGAATCGGCGCCGGCGAACATCGGGTCGGTGTCCGGGAAGTGCTTGCCGATGTCGCCCAGGGCGGCTGCGCCGAGCAGCGAATCGATGATCGCGTGCAGCAGCACGTCGGCGTCCGAGTGGCCCATCAGGCCCAGGCGGTGCGGGATGGTGACACCGCCGACGATCAGCTTGCGGCCTTCGACCAATGCGTGGTTGTCGTAGCCGGTGCCGATGCGAAACGGCGGGGTGGGATTGTAGGATGCGAGAGCCATGGTGTCGGGTTCTTCTGTGTCAGTCAAAGGGGAGCGTCGGCCGCCAGGTACATCTCGGCGATGCGGATGTCGGATGGCAGCGTGACTTTCAGGTTGCGCGGGTGGCCTTCGACCAGGCGCGGGGCCAGGCCGAGGGCTTCCACCGCGCTGGCGTCGTCGGTAATCGCGGCCGGGTCAGTCGCGGCGTCGAGCGCGCGGCACAGCAGCGCGTAGGCGAACATCTGCGGGGTCTGGGCCAGCCACAACTGGTCGCGCGGGACGGTGACGACACTGTCGCCGGCGCGCCGCTTGACGGTGTCGACCACCCGCAGGGCCAGCAGGCCGCCGGCCGCGTGTTCGCCGGTCTCGACGATCAGGCGCTCGATCAGTGCCGCGTTCAGGCCGGGACGGGCGGCGTCGTGTACCAGCACGCGGTCGCGGTCGTCGAGCTGTCCACGCACCGCATGCAGGCCGTTGCGGATCGACTCCATGCGGGTCGCGCCGCCGCAGCGCAGCACCGTCACCCGTCCCGCCGCGTCATGGGCATCAGGCAGGACATCGCCGATGTAGGCATCGTCGGCGCTGACCACCACATAGGTGTGGGCGATCAGCGGGCTGGAAAGGAAAGCATCGACCGTATGGCGCAGCATCGGCTTGCCGCCGAGCGCCAGGTATTGCTTGGGACTGCCGGCCGCCATGCGGGCGCCGACCCCGGCTGCGGGGATCAGCGCAACATGCTTCGGCAATGCCGAGTTCGTTTCTTTCGTCGTCATGAACCGCTTTTTGTTGCTCGTGTAAGCAAAGACTGTACCTCACCTGCGCAAACCTTGCCCAGGCGGGCGTATTCCTGCGGCGTATCAATGGCGGCCTGCAAGATCTCGACCTTTTCCATCTCACGTTTAATGTAGGGCATCCAGCTGCGGTCGACTTCACGCTGCAGCAGCGAGCGGGCCTGCCCGATCGGCGCGTACAGCGGCTTGCCGGCAAAGCGTGCAGCCAGCCGGGCCCGTACGATGTTTTCGGTCTTGGGCAAAAAATCCTGATAGGTGGTCAAGTGACGCATCTCATGCGCCAGCACCTCGCGGTAGGAACATGAACCAGGCGGAAATTCGCGGCTGACGTAGATCACGATCGGCTGGTAGTCCAGGTTGACATCGATGCGCGGCGCCACGCACTCGTGGCCGGTGGCCTGGTCGGTCAGCATGCGCCCGCCGACCTTGATGCTGACCCGCGCCTCGGTGTGGGTCAGGCCCAGCACCCACGAGCCGCGCTGCACCGCGCCCTTCAGGCGCGTGAGATCAAAATAGGAACGGGTGTTGTCGATGCGGTAGCCCTGCTGGCGGCTGGACAGGACCGACACCGTGTCGCCGATGGTGTCCTCGCACTGTGCCTGGAATGGCGTGCGGGCCTGGGCCATGGCGGGCATTGCCAGGCTCCAGAGTAAAACGGCCGGCAACAGCGATGCCGGCGTCAGGCGCAGAGACATGGTGTCAGGCGGGCGTCCAGTTGCCGGCCAGGATTTTCTCCAGCCAGAATGCGCCGATGATGGTCTTGACGTCGGTGACCTCGCCACGGCGGACCATGTCGAGCAGCTCGGGCACGGTGACGCTGAACAGTTCCAGGAATTCGCCGGCATCGAGCTGCTGCTCGCCCTGCACCATGTCTTCGGCCAGGAAGATCTCGAGGTGTTCGTCCGAGTACGCGATCGCGTTGTGGATGGTGCAGACGAAACGCCAGCGTCCAGCCGTATAGCCGGTCTCTTCTTTCAGCTCGCGTTTGGCGCATTCGAGGTGGTCTTCACCCGGGTCGATCTTCCCGGCCGGGAATTCGATGAACACCTGCGCATTCGGATAGCGGTACTGGCGCTCGAGCAGCACGCGGCCGTCCGGCAACAGCGGCAGGATCACGACGGCGCCCGGGTGGCGGAAGAACTCGCGGCTGCTTTCCGAACCGTCGGGCAGGCGAATCCGGTCTTTTTCAACTTTCAGGAAGCGGCCGTCGTACACGACGCCGCCATCGATGCGGGTTTCTTTCAGATCCGACACATGAGCTCCGTTAAATTCGCAGATGACAGGAATCATAAGCCAAACGCGTCGGCGGCGGAGCCTGCATCGTCGACATTGTCGTTGGCCCAAAAACGTCGTTCCCGCGGAGGCGGGAACCCAATGCTGCGGGCGTATCGCCACGCTGGCACACTTGGGTTCCCGCCTGCGCGGGAACGACGTGGTACGACCAATTGACTGACTAACGACGCTTGCCCATATACCGCACCACGAACCCCGGAAACGCCAGCACCAGGAACAGGCAGCCGGTCACCGCGTAAAACTCCCAGGTCTGCACGAACACCGACCCGATACGCGATTCCAGCAGCCTGGCCACGATGCCGACCAGGAAGTACAGCACCACCAGCTCGGCCAGGCGCAGCGCGAGGGCCTTGCGGCGCGCCTCCCCTTCCGGCGCCTTGCCGGCCGGCAGAGCCACGAGCCCGAACAGGCGCTCGTTCACGAACGGCAGATTGGCCCCCGCGAGCGCGAGGCCGATCACCAGCATGGCGGCCAAGGAGCTGTCCATTACGAACCCAGCGTTGCCTGCATGGCGGTGTAGCAGATCGCCAGCAGGCCGCCAGGCACGACGCCCAGCGCAACGATGGCGACGCCGTTGAGCGACATGATGACGCGCATGTCAGTCGGGGTCGAGATCGCCGAGGTGTCGACAGCGTCGTCGAACCAGATGGTCTTGACGATGCGCAGGTAGTAGAAGGCGCCGATCAGCGAGAACAGCACCGCCACCACCGCCAGCCACACCATGCCCGCATTCGCCACGGCCTGCAGCACCGCATACTTGGCGATGAAGCCCACCATCGGCGGCACACCGGCCAGCGAGAACATCAGGATCGTGGCAACGATCGCGAACCATGGGCTGCGCTTGCCGAGACCCTTGAAGTCGCTGATCAGCTCAGCTTCATGGCCGGCGCGCGCCAGCATCATGATCAGGCCGAAGGTACCGACCGTGGTCAGCACATAGATGATGGTGTAGTACATCGCGGCGCTGTAGGCAGCGGCGGCATTGGTGGTGTCGCCATCGACATTCCCCACCACCAGGGCCAGCACCACGAAGCCCATCTGGGCGATCGTCGAGTAGGCCAGCATACGCTTGATATTCGTTTGCGCGATCGCGGTGATGTTACCGAATGCCAGCGACAGCACGGCGACCACCATCAGCATCTGCTGCCAGTCGAAGGCCATCGACGGCAGGCCTTCGGCCAGGATGCGGATCACGATCGCGAAGGTTGCGATCTTCGGCGCGCCACCCAGCAGCAGGGTCACGGCGGTTGGCGAACCCTGCACCACGTCCGGCACCCACATGTGGAATGGCACCACGCCCAGCTTGAAGGCCAGACCGGCCACCACGAACACCAGGCCGAAGACCAGGATGGTGCGGTTGGTGTCGGGGCTGGCCGCAACCTGGCCGATGGTGGTGATGTCGAGCGAACCGGTCGCGCCGTAGATCATCGAGATGCCGTACAGCAGGAAGCCCGATGCCAGCGCGCCCAGGATGAAGTACTTCATCGCGGCTTCGGTCGAGACGGCGTGATCGCGGCGCAGTGCCACCAGCGCATACAGCGACAGCGACATCAGTTCCAGGCCCAGGTAGATCGACAGCATGCTGTTACCCGAGATCATGATCATCTGGCCCAGCATCGAGAACAGGGCCAGCGAGTAGAACTCGCCGCCCAGGTTGCCCGACATCATGCCGCGCTCGCCGGCGTACTGGCGCGAGTAGACGATGGTCATGGCCGTGGCCAGGTACGTAAACATCTTGAGCAGGTTCGACATCGGATCCGACACGTACATGCTACTGAAGGTGTACACGGTCGCGCCCGAGCTGAAGTCCATGAAGGAGAACGCCGCGCAGCCGCCGATTGCCAGCAGCGACAGGCCGTAGGTCAGGTTGCGCTTGCCTTCTTTGAGGAACAGGTCGATCAGCAGGATCGCGGAGGTCGCGATCAGGAGGAAGATTTCGGCGTACACCGGCACCAGATTGGTGTCGGCTGCCGATAACAGGGTCGAGTTCATTTCATTCATGGCGTTTTATTGAGGCACTTTGCTGACTGCGACGTGTTGCAGGAGGTCGGTGACCGACACCTGCAGCGTATCGGCGATCGGCGCCGGGTACAGGCCCATCGCCAGGGTGGCGATTGCCAGCACCGACAGGATGGCGAACTCGCGGCCGTTCAGGTCGGTCAACGCGGCGACTTTCTTGTTGGCGACTGGGCCAAAGATGACGCGCTTGACCATCCACAGCGAATAGGCCGCGCCCAGGATCAGGGCGGTGCCCGACGCGACGCCGGTCCAGAAGTTGAATTCGACCGCGCCCAGGATCACCATGAACTCGCCGATGAAGCCCGAGGTCGCTGGCAGGCCGGCATTGGCCATCGAGAACAGCACGACGAAGGCGGCGAACTTCGGCATGGTGTTGACCACCCCACCGTAGTCGGCGATTTCACGCGAGTGCACGCGGTCGTACAGCACGCCGATACACAGGAACATCGCACCCGACACGAAGCCGTGCGAAATCGACTGCATCAGGCCGCCCTGCACACCCAGGTCGTTGAACATGAAGAAGCCCAGCGTGACAAAACCCATGTGCGCGATCGACGAGTAGGCGACCAGTTTCTTCATGTCCTTCTGGACCAGGGCCACCAGGCCGATATAGATCACGGCCACCAGCGACAGGCCGATGACGACCGGCGCCAGGTACTGGCTCGCGTCCGGCGTGATCGGCAGCGAGAAACGCAGGAAGCCATAGGCGCCCAGCTTCAGCATGATCGCGGCCAGCACGACCGAACCACCGGTTGGCGCTTCGACGTGGGCATCCGGCAGCCAGGTGTGTACCGGCCACATCGGCACCTTGACGGCGAAGGCCATGAAGAAGGCGATGAAGATCAGGATCTGCTCTTTCATCGTCAGCGGCAGGCGGTGCCATTCGAGGATATCGAACGAGCCCGAGGCGTTGTACAGATAGACGATCGCGACCAGGGTCAGCAGCGAACCGAAGAACGTGTACAGGAAGAACTTGAATGCTGCGTACACCCGGTTCGGGCCGCCGAACACGCCGATGATGATGAACATCGGGATCAGGGTGGCTTCGAAGAAGAAGTAGAACAGCAGGCCGTCGAGCGCGCAGAACACGCCGATCATCAGGCCCGACAGGATCAGGAACGAGCCCATGTACTGGGCCACGCGCTCTTCGATCACCTGCCACGCCGCCGCCACCACGATGATGGTGATGAAGGCGGTCAGCGGCACGAACCACAGCGACAGGCCGTCCACGCCGAGGCGGTAGAAGATGTTGAAGCGGTCGATCCAGGCTGCCTGTTCATAGAACTGCATGCCGTGGGCGGCGTTATCGAAGTTGGCGATCAGCGGGATCGTCGGCAACAGGCTGACGACGGCGCCCGCGAGCGACATCAGGCGCACCATGCCGGCGTTCTTGTCGCGACCGATGGCGAGCACCAGCACGCCGAACAGGATCGGGAGCCAGATCGCCAGGCTCAGGTACGGTGGAAACGTAGAAATTGTTGACTGCATCATTTTTCGTTATCTCTGCCTGTGATTAACCGCGCCAGAACGGGAAGAAGTACAGCATCGCTGCCAGTACGCCGACGATCATCACGAATGCATAGTGATAGATGTAACCGGTCTGTGCTTTCTTGGTGATGGTCGAGAACCAGCCCACCATTTTCGCGCTGCCGTTGACGACCAGGCCGTCGATCAGGCCGCGGTCGCCCACATTCCACAGGCCCTTGCCGATGCCAAGTGCACCGCCGGCGAAGACCTTCTGGTTGAACGCATCCATGTAGTACTTGTTGTCCAACAGGGTATGCAACGGCTTGAGCTTCGCGTAGAACCAGGCCGGCACGCGCGGGTTGACCATGTAGCAGTAGTAAGCGGCAACGACACCAGCCAATGCCAGCCAGAACGGTGCGGTCTGCAGGCCGTGCAGCGCCATGGCGCCGGCGCCGTGGAACATTTCGCCCAGTTCGGCCATCGCAGGGTGGCTCGGATTGACGGTGATCACGTCCTTGAAGAAGGTACCGTGCAGCATTGGCTCGATCGTGAAGTAGCCGATGAACATCGAAGGAATCGCCAGCAGGATCAGCGGCAGGGTCACCACCAATGGCGACTCGTGCGGCTTCTGGCCCGGGGCCAGGCCGTGGTGGCCGTGGTCGTCGTGCGCGTCTTCTTCGTGATGCGCATCCGAATCGTGCAATGCATGCGGATCGGCGTGATCGTGGGCAGCTGCCTTGGCGTGGGTGTCGTGGGCATGATCATCATGAGCATGGTGGTCATGCGCATGCGCCTTGCCGAAACGCTCTTCTCCGTGGAACACCAGGAAGTACATGCGGAACGAGTAGAAGGCAGTGACGAACACGCCAGCCAGCACCGCGAAGTTGGCGAAGCCCGCACCCGGCAGATTACTCGCGTGCACCGCCTCGATGATCGAATCCTTCGAGTAGAAGCCCGAGAACAACGGGGTACCGATCAGGGCCAGCGAACCGATCAGCGAAGTGATCCAGGTGATCGGCATGTACTTGCGCAGGCCGCCCATATTGCGCATGTCCTGGTCGTGGTGCATGCCGATGATGACCGAACCGGCGCCAAGGAACAGCAGCGCCTTGAAGAACGCGTGGGTCATCAGGTGGAATGCGGCGACGGAATATGCCGACACGCCCAGCGCGACAGTCATGTAACCGAGCTGCGACAGCGTCGAGTAAGCGACGACGCGCTTGATGTCGTTCTGGATGATGCCCAGGAAGCCCATGAACAGCGCGGTGATCGAACCGATGACGATGATGAAGCTCAGCGCGCCATCCGACAGCTCGAACAGCGGCGACATGCGCGACACCATGAAGATGCCGGCGGTAACCATCGTCGCGGCGTGGATCAGTGCCGAGATCGGGGTCGGGCCTTCCATCGAGTCAGGCAGCCAGACGTGCAGCGGGAACTGCGCCGACTTGCCCATCGCGCCGATGAACAGGCAGATGCAGGCGGCGGTCAGCAGCGGCCAGTCGGTGCCCGGCACCGTCATCAGGGCCAGCTGGTCAGCCTTGGCGAACACTTCGACATAGTTCATCGAACCGGCAGCGGCCAGGATCAGGCCGATACCGAGGATGAAGCCGAAGTCGCCCACGCGGTTGACCAGGAACGCCTTCATATTGGCGAAGATCGCGGTCGGACGGGTGTACCAGAAACCGATCAGGAGATACGAGACCAGGCCCACTGCTTCCCAGCCGAAGAACAGCTGCAGGAAGTTGTTGGACATGACCAGCATCAGCATCGCGAATGTGAACAGCGAGATGTACGAGAAGAAGCGGTTGTAGCCGTCATCCTCGGCCATGTAGCCGATCGTGTAGATGTGGACCATCAGCGACACCGAGGTCACGACGCACATCATCATCGCGGTCAGGGTGTCGACCTGGAAGCCGACGGCGAGCTTGAGCGTGCCGACCGTCATCCAGGTGTACAGATCCTCGTTCATCGTGAAGCCGTCGAGCGTGGCCAAGAGGGTCATGACCGAGATGACCAGGGCGATCGCGACGCCCAGGATGGTCGCCGTATGCGACACCTTGCGACCGACCACATTGCCCAGGAACTTGGTACCAAGCAGGCCGGCGATCGCCGAGCCTGCCAACGGCGCCAAGGGCACCGCCAGTAAGAGTGAGGTTGAAATTTGCCCCGCCATGTTGAACCTTATTCGTTATTAGTTATCGAGCGAGACCGATCAGCCTTTGAGGCTGTCGAGGTCTTCCACGTTGATCGTGTCCAGGTTACGGAACAGGACCACCAGGATCGCCAGGCCGATTGCAGATTCGGCGGCCGCGACGGTCAAGATGAAGAACACGAAGATCTGCCCCGCCGCGTCGCCCAGGTAGTGGGAAAACGCGATGAAGTTCAGGTTCACCGCCAGCAGCATCAATTCGATGGCCATCAGCAAGATGATGATGTTCTTCCGGTTCAGGAAGATACCGACCACCGAGATCGCGAACAGGATCGCGCCCAGGATCAGGTAGTGTGCGAGCGATACGGTCATTTCGGCTCCTTCGGTTCAGCGGCGGCGGCGGCAGCAGCGGCTGCGGCAGCTGCCTTCTCGACGTTCGCTGCGTCGATGGCGCGCTGGTTGACCGTCTCGACCTTGATGATCTTGAGGCGGTCATTACGCTTGACGCGAACCGCGAGGCCCGGGTCGATGGCTTTGGTGTCCTTGCGTTTGCGCAGGGTCAGGGCAACGGCGGCGATGATCGCCACCAGCAGCACCACGGCGGCAATCTCGAAGCCGTAGATGTAGCGGGTGTAGATCTGCAGGCCCAGTTCCTTGGTGCCGCCGATGTTCAGGGCGGCGGCTTCCGGCGTTTGCTGGAAGTTGCCGTAGCCGTGCCACAGCACCGCGCCCATCTCGAGCACGATCAGGGCGCCGACGCCGGCCGCGACCGGCAGATAGCCCCAGAAGCCTTCGCGCATGCGGTCGATATTAATATCGAGCATCATGACCACGAACAGGAACAGCACCATCACGGCGCCGACATAGACCAGCACCAGCACGATGGCGAGGAACTCGGCCTTCAGCAGCAGCCAGATGCCGGCCGCGTTGAAGAAGGCCAGCACCAGGAACAGCGCGGCGTGGACCGGGTTCTTGGCGGTGATGACGCGCAGTGAAGCGAGCACCATGATGGTCGCAAACGCGTAGAACAAAAAATCAGTAAATGTCATGACTAACCCAGAAGCCTCTTGTAATTAGCGGAAACTCAGCGGAACTTGGCGTCCGCCTCGCGGGCAGCGGCGATGTCGGCTTCGTAGCGGTCGCCCACGGCCAGCAGCATCTCTTTGGTGTAGTAGAGATCGCCACGTTTTTCGCCGTGGTATTCCAGCACATGGGTTTCCACGATCGAGTCGACCGGGCACGATTCTTCGCAGAAGCCGCAGAAGATGCACTTGGTCAGGTCGATGTCGTAGCGTGTGGTGCGGCGGGTGCCGTCATCGCGCTGCGACGATTCGATGGTGATTGCCATGGCCGGGCACACCGCTTCGCACAGTTTGCAGGCGATGCAGCGCTCTTCCCCATTGGGGTAGCGGCGCAGCGCGTGCAAGCCGCGGAAGCGGTTCGACATCGGCGTCTTTTCTTCCGGGTACTGGACCGTGATCTTGCGCGACAGCGCATATTTCCCGGTCAGGGCAAGGCCCTTGATCAACTCGGTCAGCATCAGGCTGCCGAGGATTTCCTTCATACGTGACATGTTCGTTCCTTACTTCCAAATGTTCAGCGGCGTCTGCATCCAGACGGCGACGACGACCAGCCAGATCAGGGTCAGCGGAATGAACACTTTCCAGCCGAGGCGCATGATCTGGTCATAGCGGTAGCGTGGGAAGGTACCGCGCACCCAGATGAAGAACGTCACGAAGCCGAACGCTTTCAGGAACAGCCAGAAGAAGCCGACCAGGCCACCGAGCACGCCATCGAAGTCGAGGAAAGCGAACGGCGCCGACCAGCCACCCATGAAGAACAGCGACGCCAGGGTACCGATCAGGATCATGTTGCCGTACTCGGCCAGCATGAACATCGCGTACGACATGCCCGAGTACTCGACCATGTGACCGGCCACGATTTCGGATTCGCCTTCGATCACGTCGAACGGGTGACGGCCGCATTCAGCCAGGCCCGACACGAGGTAGATGATGAACAGCGGGAACAGCGGCAGCCAGTTCCACGACAGGAAGTTGATGCCCATGTCGGCGAACATGCCCATCTGCTGACCGGCAACGATGCCCGACAGGTTCAGCGTGCCCGACACCATCAGCACCACGACCAGCACGAAGCCCATCGGGATTTCGTACGAGATCATCTGGGCCGAGGCGCGCATCGCGCCCATGAACGAGTACTTCGAGTTCGAGGCCCAGCCGGCGATGATGATGCCGTAGACTTCGATCGAGGTGATCGCCAGCAGCAGCAGCACGCCGGCGTTGACGTCGGCCAGCGCGAACTGCGGGCCGAACGGCACCACCGACCAGGCGGCCAGCGCCGGCATGATGGTCATGATCGGACCGATCACGAACAGGTTGCGGTTGGCCTTGGCCGGGATGACGATTTCCTTGACCAGCAGTTTCAGGCCATCGGCGATCGGCTGCAGCAGGCCGCCAGGACCGACACGGTTCGGGCCGATACGGATCTGGATCCAGCCGATGAACTTGCGTTCCCACAGCGTGGCGTAGGCGATCGCGATCATCAGCGGTGCGACCACCGCGACGATTTTCAGGATGGTCCAGACCAGGGGCCAGACCGGGCCGAGCAGGTCAGCGCCGCCAGCGTTGAATGAATCGATATAACCGGGCGTTGCCATTACTTGCCCTCCCCTGCATTTTCAACGTGGATGGAACCGAACATGGCGCCCAGGGTCGCAACGGCCGGATGGCCGGCGGCGACACGCACTGCGTTCGACGGCAGAGTACGGTCGACATGGGCGACCAGGATGGCCGAACCCGTGCCCTGGGTGACCTTGACCTTGTCGCCGGCAGCGACGCCGATCGATTCGGCAACCGCGCTCGACAGCGTGACCAGCGGCGCGTTGGCGTCGGCGGTGCGCTGCAGCGGCTCGGAACGGCGGGCCAGCGCGTCGGTGAAGTACACCGGCACGTCGGTCAGGCGCTCGAGCTGGCCGGCCGGGGCGTAGGCGCCCACGGTTGGGGCCAGGCTTGCCACGTTGTTCAGCTTGGCGGACAGGTCGGTATTGCCCTTGCCGAAGACTTCGTCGCGGATCGCTTCCGAGGTGTCGTAGTCGAAGCCGGTGAGGCCCAGCAGGTTACCCAGCACGCGCAGCACTTTCCAGGCTGGACGCGCGTCGCCCAGCGGACGCACGGTGCCGTTGAAGCTTTGTGCACGGCCTTCGCAGTTCACGAACGTGCCCGAGGTTTCCGAGAACGGCGCGATCGGCAGCAGCACGTCGGCGTAGTCCATGCCGTGCTTGAAGGCCGACATCGCGACCACCATCTCGGCGCCGGCCAGGGCTGCGACGGCTTGCTGCGGGTTGGCCGCATCGAGGTCCGGTTCCGCGTTCAGCAGCACATAGGCTTTCTTGGGCGTCGCGAACAGCGATTCTTTCTTGCCGGACGTCGCGCCCACCAGGTGGCCGCCGACCGTGTTGGCGGCGTCGACCAGGTAGCCGAACTTGCAACCGGTCTGCTCGGCGATCCACTGCGCGGCGGCGTGGATCTGCGACGCTTGCGGATGTTGCGCGGCGGCGTTGCCCAGCAGGATAGCGCCTGGGACTTCGACGTCACCGACGACGACCAGCGAGGCGGCGATGGCCTTGGCGATATCCGACGCTTCGATGTTCTCGAAGCCGGCTGGCACAGCGACATTCTTGTCAGCAGCGATAGCCACCACGACTTCCGACAGCGCGACCAGCCAGTCGCTTGGTGCGGCGATCAGCTTGTGGGCGACTTTCATCAACAGCTCTTCATCGCTGCCACCCAGCACCGACAGACGCAGGCCGGCCTTGGTGGCGGCGCGCAGGCGGGTGGTGAACAGCGGGTGATCCTTACGCAGGAATGAGCCGATGACCAGGGCACGCTTGAGGTTCGACAGTTCCGCGATCGGCATGCCGAGCCACGGCGTGACTTGGCCATCCAGCGCGAAATCGCTCTGGCGCAGGCGGAAGTCGACGTTATCGGAACCAAAGCCGCGGAACGCCTTGTTCAGCAGGTGCAGTTCTTCGACGGTCGAGTGCGCGGTGGCGACGGCTGCAAGGCTGTCGGCGCCGTGTTCGTGGCGGATATTGCGCAGGCCGTGGGCAACATATTCGAGGGCGGTCGACCATTCGGTCTCGACCCACTTGTTGTCCTGCTTGATCATCGGCTTGGTCAGGCGATCGGCATTGTCCAGCGCTTCGTACGAGAAACGCTCTTTGTCCGAAATCCAGCACTCATTGACCGCTTCGTTTTCGAGCGGCAGCACGCGCATGACTTTGCCGCCCTTGACCTGGACGATCAGGTTCGCGCCCACCGAGTCGTGCGGCGAGACCGATTTACGGCGCTGCAGTTCCCATGGACGTGCGGAGTAGCGGAATGGCTTGCTGGTGAGCGCGCCGACCGGGCACAGGTCGATCATGTTGCCGGACACTTCCGAGTCGACGGTCTTGCCCACAAAAGTAGTGATCTCGGAATGCTCGCCACGGCCCAGCATGCCGAATTCCATGACGCCGGCGACTTCCTGGCCGAAACGCACGCAACGGGTGCACTGGATGCAACGCGACATCTCTTCCATCGAGATCAGCGGGCCCGCTTCTTTCGGGGCCACCACACGTTTTTCTTCGTCGTAGCGCGAACCGCTCTTGCCGTAGCCGACGGCCAGATCCTGCAGCTGGCATTCGCCGCCCTGGTCGCAGATCGGGCAATCCAGCGGGTGGTTAATGAGCAGGAATTCCATCACCGACTTTTGCGCCTGGACGGCCTTGTCGCTGTGGCTGCGCACGATCATGCCAGGCGAGACCGGGGTCGCGCATGCTGGCAGGGGTTTCGGCGCCTTCTCCACTTCGACCAGGCACATGCGGCAGTTCGCTGCGATCGACAATTTCTTGTGATAGCAGAAGTGCGGAATGTAAGTGCCGAGTTTGTTTGCGGCGTCCATCACCATGGAACCCGGTGGGACTTCGACTTTCTTGCCGTCTAATTCGATTTCAACCATTTGATCGTTACCTGACCTGGTTTAAAGGTATGCGGGCACGAGGCAGTGCTTGTGCTCGATGTGATATTCAAATTCCTGGCGGAAGTGCTTGATCATCGCCTGGACAGGCATCGCGGCCGCATCGCCGAGCGCGCAGATGGTGCGGCCCTTGATGTTGTCAGCGACATTGTTCAGCAGATCCATGTCTTCCGGACGCCCTTGGCCATTCTCGATGCGATGGACCATGCGGTACATCCAGCCGGTACCTTCACGGCACGGGGTGCACTGGCCGCACGATTCTTCGTAATAGAAGTACGACAGGCGCAGCAGCGACTTGACCATGCAGCGGGTCTCGTCCATGACGATCACGGCGCCCGAACCCAGCATCGAGCCGGCCTTGGCGATCGAATCGTAGTCGAGGTCGGTCTGCATCATGAGGTCGCCCGGCACCACTGGCGCCGACGAACCGCCAGGGATGACGGCCTTGATCTTTTTGCCGCCGCGCATGCCGCCAGCCAGTTCCATCAGGGTCGCGAATGGCGTACCCAGCGGGACTTCGTAGTTGCCTGGACGCTCGACGTCGCCCGAGATCGAGAAGATCTTGGTGCCGCCGTTGTTCGGCTTGCCCAGCGCCATGTAGTTCTCGGCGCCGATGTTCAGGATGAACGGCACCGCAGCAAAGGTCTCGGTGTTGTTGATCGTGGTCGGTTTGCCGTACAGGCCGAACGATGCCGGGAATGGCGGCTTGAAGCGCGGCTGGCCTTTCTTGCCTTCCAGCGACTCGAGCAGCGCGGTTTCTTCGCCGCAGATGTAGGCGCCGTAGCCGTGGTGGGCATGCAGCTGGAACGAGAACGTCGAGCCCAGGATGTTATCGCCCAAAAAGCCCGCGGCGCGCGCTTCTTCCAGCGCTTCTTCGAAACGCAGGTAGTCTTCGAAGATCTCGCCGTGGATGTAGTTGTAGCCCACGGTGATGCCCATCGCGTAGGCGCCGATGGCCATGCCTTCGATCAGCGCATGCGGATTGAAGCGGATGATGTCGCGGTCTTTAAAGGTGCCTGGCTCGCCTTCGTCGGTATTGCAGACGAGGTATTTCTGGCCCGGGAACTGGCGCGGCATGAAGCTCCACTTCAGGCCGGTCGGGAAACCCGCACCGCCGCGCCCACGCAGGCCGGAGGCCTTCATGTCGGCGATGATCTGTTCCGGCGTGATCTTTTCTTCGATGATGCGGCGCAGCGCAGAATAGCCGCCACGATTGACGTAGTCGGCCAGGTGCCAGTTTTCGCCGTTCAGGTTCGCGAGAATCAGCGGCTTGATGTGTCGGTCGTGCAGACTGGTCATTTGTTCAGGTCCTCCAGCAGGGCGTCGATTTTCGCGTCGCTCATGAACGAACACATGCGGTGGTTATTCACCAGCATGACCGGCGCGTCGCCGCAGGCGCCCATGCATTCGCCTTCGAGCAGCGTGAATTTGCCGTCGGCGGTGGTGTCGCGGAAGCCGATGCCGAGGGCATCCTTGATGCGCTGGGCCGCGCGTTCGCCGCCCGACAGCGCGCATGGCAGGTTGGTGCACACGGTGATCTTGTGCTGGCCGACCGGCTTGATGTTGAACATATTGTAGAAAGTCGCCACTTCCTGCACGGCGATTGCCGGCATGCCGATGTAATCGGCCAGCTCCTGCATGGTGTCAGGCGACAACCAGCCCAGTTCGACCTGGGCATGGGCCAGCGAAGCCATCACGGCCGACTGGCGTTGATCGGCTGGGTACTTGGCCAGCTCGCGATCGATTTTTTGATAGCACTGCGGGGATAACATAGTTTTTCTCTGCCCTTCCTCTTACCGGTCGATACTGCCGAACACGATGTCCTGGGTACCGATGATGGCCACCGCGTCAGCGATCATGTGGCCGCGTGCCATCTCGTCGAGGCTCTGCAGGTGGACATAGTCCGGAGTGCGGATTTTCAGGCGGTATGGCTTGTTGGCGCCGTCGGAGACGATATAGATGCCGAACTCGCCCTTCGGATGTTCGACCGCCGCGTATGCCTCGCCCTCTGGGACGTGGAAGCCTTCGGTGAACAGCTTGAAGTGGTGAATCAGCGATTCCATATTGGACTTCATGTCCATCCGGTTCGGCGGCGCAATCTTGTTATTGTCGATCATCACCGGGCCTGGATTGGCGCGCAGCCAGGTCAGGCACTGCTTGATGATGCGGTTCGACTGGCGCAGTTCTTCCACGCGCACCAGGTAGCGGTCGTACGAGTCACCGTTGGTGCCCACGGGAATATCGAAATCGACCTTGTCGTAGGCTGCGTACGGCTGGGTCTTGCGCAGATCCCAGGCGATGCCCGAGCCGCGCAGCATGGCGCCGGTGAAGCCCATGGCTTTCGCGTCTTCGGGCGAAACCACGCCGATGCCGACCGTACGCTGCTTCCAGATACGGTTATCGGTCAGCAGGGTTTCGTATTCGTCGACATAGCCATCGAAACGCTTGGTGAACGCGTCCAGGAAGTCGATGACCGAACCCTGGCGGTGTTCGTTCAGGTCGGCGATCGCCTTGGCGCTGCGGATCGGCGATTGCTTGTGCTGAGGCATCGTGTCCGGCAGGTCGCGGTACACGCCGCCCGGGCGGTAATAGGCCGCGTGCATGCGCGCGCCCGACACCGCTTCATAGACGTCGAACAGGTCTTCGCGGTCGCGGAAGCAGTACAGGAACGGGCCCATGGCGCCGATGTCCAGCGCGTGCGCGCCCAGCCACATCAGGTGGTTCAGGATGCGGGTGACTTCGTCGAACATGGTGCGGATGTACTGGGCGCGGATCGGCGCTTCGATGCCGAGCAGCTTTTCGATCGCCAGCACATAGCCGTGTTCATTGCACATCATCGACACGTAATCGAGGCGATCCATGTACGGGACCGACTGTAGATAGGTGCGGGTTTCGGCCAGCTTCTCGGTTCCGCGGTGCAGCAGGCCGATGTGCGGGTCGGCGCGCTGGATCACTTCGCCGTCGAGTTCGAGCACCAGGCGCAGCACGCCGTGCGCTGCCGGGTGCTGCGGACCAAAGTTCAGGGTGTAATTCTTAAGCTCAGCCATTATTTCGTCCCGTAGGTCTCTTCGCGAATCACGCGCGGGATGTTCTCGCGCGGCTCGATCGTGACGGGTTGGTAGATCACGCGTTTCTGCTCGGGGTCGTAGCGCATTTCGACATAGCCCGAGATCGGGAAGTCCTTGCGGAACGGGTGGCCGATGAAGCCGTAGTCGGTCAGGATGCGGCGCAGGTCGCCGTGGCCGTCGAACAGGATGCCGTACATGTCGAACGCTTCGCGCTCGAACCAGTTGGCGGCGCGCCAGATCGGGGTGATGGTCTCGACCAGCGGCATCTCGTCGTCCGGGCAGAACACGCGCACACGCACGCGCCAGTTCTTCGCCAGCGACAGCAGGTGCACCACGACCGCGAAGCGCGGACCTTCGTAGGTGCCTTCGCCGTAGGTCGAATAGTCGACGCCGCACAGGTCGATCATCTGTTCGAACGCCAGGGTCGGGTCGTCGCGCAGGGTGGTCATCGCCTTGATGTAATCAGGTGCCTTGACCACCACCGTTACTTCGCCCAGCGCCGCCGAAATGGCGACGCCCTCACCCAATGCATTTTTCAGGGCGAGTTCAAGGGTCTCGAGTTTTGTCGTCATGGAGTACGCCGTCCGTTTTTAGCGCGCGATGGTATTGGTGCGCTTGATCTTGTTCTGGAGCTGCATGATGCCGTACAGCAGAGCTTCGGCGGTCGGTGGACAGCCTGGCACGTACACATCGACCGGGACGATGCGATCGCAGCCACGGACTACCGAATACGAATAATGGTAGTAGCCGCCACCGTTGGCACAGGAACCCATCGAGATCACCCAGCGTGGCTCGGCCATCTGGTCATAGACCTTGCGCAGCGCCGGCGCCATCTTGTTGCACAGCGTGCCGGCAACAATCATCACGTCGGACTGGCGTGGCGATGGACGGAACACGATGCCGAAGCGGTCCATGTCGTAGCGGGCCGCGCCCACGTGCATCATCTCGACCGCGCAGCAGGCCAGACCGAACGTCATCGGGAACATCGATCCCGTACGCGCCCAGTTGATCAGCTTGTCGGCTGTGGTGGTGATGAAACCTTCGTTTAATACGCCTTCAATTGCCATGGCTTATTCCCAATCAAGGGCACCTTTCTTCCAGATGTACCAGAAGCCCACGACGAACTCGGCGATGAACACCATCATCGTGATGAAACCGGTCCAGCCCAGTTCGCGCATCGAGACGCCCCATGGGAAGAAGAATGCCGTTTCCAGATCAAACAAAATGAACAAGATCGCGACCAGGTAGTACCGGACGTCGAACTTCATGCGCGCGTCTTCGAAGGCTTCGAAGCCGCATTCATACGGGGACAGCTTGGCGTCGTCGGGCTTGTGCGGCCCGAGCAGGCGGCCGAGCACCTGCGGGGCGACACCGACACCGATGCCAACCAGGATAAAGAGCAGAACGGGGAGATAATTTTCGAGGTTCACAGATGATGCTTCCTGAACGATCGGTTAATGGGACGCTGCGGAGATGCAGCACCGAATCGTGCGAACCTGGCTTGAAGCCTGCCACCAGGACCGTACGACGATCCTCGTAAAAAAGCCAGCGCAGGCATGAGGAAAAACTCGTGCGCCCTTGCTGGCTTTTCTTTCTAAATTTTGGTGCCGACGGCGAGACTCGAACTCGCACAGCTTGCGCCACTACCCCCTCAAGATAGCGTGTCTACCAATTTCACCACGTCGGCTGGAGACCAGTATTTTACCCTGCCTTAGCATGTCTTTTCAATGCTCAAATTGCGTAATCACAAGGATATTTGCGAATTATTTGAATCATTTCGCCAAATATCCTTTTGCACAGCAATTGCTTGCGTGAGCCTACGCGACATTCTTCAGCAAGGCCGCATTGAATGTCCCACCGTCACTAAACTGCAGATCCGGCATTGTCATTCATGCGCCGCAATATTTTACGCCTAAAACGACAAACGCGCCGATAAACGGCGCGTTTGCATTGTATTACTGTGGCGCGTTAGCCGCGCCCGGCTGCGATCAGTTCGTTGGCGTCGCTGGCGCCGGTGCCGCCGGCACGTCGGCAGCCGGCGCTGCGACTGCAGGGCCCGGGGTGGCCGGCACGGCGGCGGCCGGCGCGGCGCTGCCGGCTGGCAGGGTCGGCACGTCGGCTGGAGCAGTCTGGGCAGGGGCGCCGCCCGGGATGCCGGTCGCTGGGGCCTGGGTCGCAGGCACACGGCCCATCACGCCGCCGCCAGTGCCGCTGCTGCCGCTGTTGCCGATATAGGCCAGCGCCAGGGTGGTGC
>Ga0265797_10005164_pt1 | contig 19290 bp, 12 predicted proteins | sample P2T30metagenome_FD_192433 | JGI IMG/M metagenome (GOLD analysis project Ga0265797, IMG submission 192433) | Plant litter microbial communities from East Loma Ridge, Irvine, California - P2 T30 | ecosystem: Environmental > Terrestrial > Plant litter > Unclassified | place: USA: California... | reverse complement strand
CCTGGAGGACCCCGAGACCGACGGTATCATCATGATCGGCGAGATCGGTGGTTCCGCCGAGGAGGATGCCGCCGAGTTCCTCAAGGAGGCCAACAGGGAGAAGCAGAAGCCCGTCGTCTCCTTCATCGCCGGTATCTCCGCTCCTCCCGGCAGGCGCATGGGTCACGCCGGTGCCATCGTCTCCGGCGGCAAGGGTGGCGCAGACAGCAAGATCTCCGCCCTCGAGGCGGCCGGTGTCATCGTTGAGCGCAGCCCTGCGTCGCTCGGCAAGACCCTCAGGGAGGAGTTTGTCAGGAGGGATCTTCTTTAAGCTGGTCGCACTACCATCTTGAAGATTTGTTTTACTATTTGGCTCTCGGTCGGAGAGCTTTTACTGTTTTTTACTCCCCATGGTGTAGCGCATATAAGACTGAGCTCCTTACCCCTGAGCGGTCTATACTTGTAGAAACTTCATCTTTCCCCGGTCATCAAATATCCCAATACTTCATATCAGGGTGGTCTCGCTTTGGGAAATGGTTGCATATTGGATAGCACAGCACTGCAGAGACCGGAAAATCTGACGTTTCGCTTCATGAGTAAGCATATTCACATTCTCAAACTTGTGTACGTTGACGATACTGGTTTCTCGCAAATAAATCGCTGCAGGTGTCCTAACATACTGTTTATCACTGACTAACGCAGTGCCCCCATCAAAATGTCCAAGATCCAGCGTTCACGACCATCGACCAAGCTATCTGCCATCGCCCGTTCCGGCCTTTGCTTCCACATCGCTGTTGGAAGGCTGTGCATGGAATAGCTCGTTCAAGCTGAGCACTATCTTGAAATCAGCGTTTGACCTCTACTAGATCGAGCACCCCAAAACGACTATGAGGGAGAAAGAACCACTTACTATCGTCCCCATAGTCCTTCACCAGCTGCTGGAATGTACGGGTATCTTCCACCTCTAAAGAGGAGCTCTGTCGGAGTTCATCGTGCTTGTCTGTTTCATCGCCCGCCGATGACGCAGCTGCGTGGGAAGTGTCGTCCTTCTCGATCAATGGCTGGTCCTTGTGATCGGGAGTATCGGCGGCACCCTTTGCTTGTTTGCTCTTTGCCAGGTCGCTTGACCTGGCGGATGGAGGTCTGCGTTCGCGCGCCATGGTGCTATGGTAGAATCAATTCGATTTATTCAGGGGGGGTTGATCGGGTTGCGGGCGTTCATAGATCAGTGTCGCGGTGGTTTTATAGAGGGTGTACGCAAGTTTGAAGCATGTGATTGCGACTAATCGAAAGTGAATTGAGACATCGGATACTTAACTGGAGATGGAGAATCAAGAGAAGCGTTCACTGGTGAGAGAAGTTTGCTTTGCACGCTATGCGTTCGACCGCACAGGCGTTTGCGCGTTTTACTTGTCCAACTCCGCCAATGGAGCAAACGCCATACTGGCGTTTGAGTTGATGTCAAGTTCGGGAGACAATCCAGCAACAGGCGGGTCTGTTAGTAAGGACAGCATAAATTGCGGTTAGAACTGTTCAGTCTTCCAGAATAAGCATGGTATTTGATTCCCGAAGCAGGACAAGCACATGGAAGGATAGCATCTTTTGAGAGCGTCCGAAACTGCTGTACTGTTACCTCCATCACGAGCGGCAAGCTTGTGAAGGTTTACGTAAACTCAAGGTCTCAACCCTTAGCAGCACCAAGTACAGTAAGTATCCTGCACGAAAGACTGCTCTCATGAAATTGACTTTGAACCTTTGTCGTTCCAAGTTGTCAGCTGATACCGCGATAGCCGCAGAGATGAGATAAATAACACCATAGCGGCATGGTTGATGTGAATTGATACAGCAAAAGTAGTGTCCCATAGGACTCTCGCAATTGACTTTGATCGGCCGTTCGAAATCGTCTAAGTACTATAAACTCTATCGCTCTCAGGCAATTGACTTTGATTGATCGTTCAAAAGTTGTCGGAAAAGAGTTGTCTTCTATGAACCGACTGCTCTCGCGCAAATGGATATGGTTGGTCGTTCGAAGTTGTCAGCTGATAACGCGGTGGCCGCGGAAACGAGATCGCCGACACCATAGCCGCTCCCATAACCGATCAGGACCGCACAATTGAGCTTTAACAGGCATAGCGCTTCGGTTGCTGCCTATCGAAGCTCCTCCAGAGGCCCGAGTCCCCTCTTCTCCCCACACCTCGTCGCGTACGATGGACGATTGGGAGCTCGATACAGCACTTCGTTGCGATAAGGCAGAAAAATGTACCGATTGTTGGTATTTGGTAATTTAGGAGCTGATAGAAAGCGGTAGGTATCTATATAAGATCTCGAGCTCCTCCTTGAACCGATATTCCATTCCCCAGCATCCACATTACACTATACTCCAGTCTACTAGGACAACAACAAAGGCATTCACTACTAGACAGCCATTGCGACGAGACCAGCAGGATGGTGCTTGAACGCTTGCAGCAGATGAGCGCTCATCTCACCGGTCAGGTGGTCCCTCACCACCCCTTCGACCCTCTGTCCCTCGACGAAATCAGGAAAGCGGTCGCCATTGTCCGCGAATCATACAGCGATCTTCATTTCAATGCTATCACACTATGCGAGCCTCCAAAAGCCGAGATGATGCGATGGGTCGAGAACCCAAAGAACGCCCCACGACCCAAACGCATCGCAGACGTCGTCACCATTGGCCGTGGCAGCAAGGTTTACGATGGCCTTGTTGATCTGGAGGAAGGCAAGATTATCTCCTGGGAGCTGACGGAGGGTGTCCAACCATTGATCACTATGGAGGACCTGCAAATTGTCGAGTCGATTGTCCGACAAGACCCAGAAGTCATCAAGCAGTGCGGCTTGATCGGTATTCCAGCAGAGGACATGCACAAGGTCTACTGCGATCCCTGGACTATAGGCTACGATGAGCGCTTTGGCAGTAAGGTCCGCCTCCAGCAAGCTCTGATGTACTACCGTCCACACCCAGATGATTCGCAATACACATACCCTCTGGACTTTTGCCCAATCTACAACGCCGACACCCAATCCATCGTCCACATTGACGTACCCAAGGTCCGCCGACCTCTCAACAAGGCCAAACCTCACAACTACGATGCCCAGTGGATTAAGAAAGAGACTGGTTTCAGGACGGACATCAAGCCTTTGAACATCACACAGCCTGAGGGCGTCTCATTCACCATTGATGGACGCACCATTAAGTGGCAGAACTGGTCGGTTCACATTGGGTTCAACTACCGCGAAGGCATCGTGCTATCGAATATCACCTACAACGACCGAGGCAATGTCCGCCCCACGTTCTGGCGCATGTCACTCGCGGAGATGGTTGTACCGTACGGCAACCCAGAGCGTCCACACCAGCGCAAACACGCATTCGATTTAGGCGAGTACGGCGGTGGCTACATGACCAACTCGCTCGCCCTTGGCTGCGATTGCAAAGGAGCCATCCACTACATGAACGCCGACTTTGTGAACCGCGCCGGTGAAGCAACGACCATCAAGAACGCCATCTGCATCCACGAAGAAGACGCAGGCATCCTGTTCAAGCACACCGACTTCCGCGACGAATCCACAACCGTAACTCGTGCTCGCAAGCTACTGATCAGCCACATCTTCACCGCAGCAAACTACGAGTACTGCGTCTACTGGATCTTCCACCAAGACGGCACTATTCAACTCGAGATCAAGCTGACTGGTATTCTGAACACATACGCCTTAAACCCAGGCGAATCGGCAGCTCCATGGGGAACCGAAGTGTACCCTGGCGTTAACGCTCACAACCACCAGCACTTGTTCTGCCTGCGTCTCGATCCCAACATCGATGGTCCTGCGAACACGGTCTTCGTAGCTGATGCGGTGGCATCGGAGCACCCTGTCGGCAGCGAGGAGAACTTCTACGGCAACGCATTCTACGCCAAGAAGACCAAGATCGAGACCATGGGCACGAGCATGAGCGACTACGATGGCGCTCTGAGCCGGACGTGGGAGATGTCCAACACGAACAAGGTATGCATAAGTTCTCAGTTCTCAGCCAACGGGAATTGTCTTGAATACAAAGCTAATAGCATCACCAGCTAAACCCCTACTCCCACAAACCCGTCTCCTACAAACTCGTGAGCCGCGAAGTCCCCCCTCTCCTCCCCAAAGAAGGCAGTCTCGTCTGGAAGCGCGCCGGCTTCGCCAGACACGCCGTGCACGTTACCAAATGTAAGCTCCCATCCATCCCTCCATCCAACAACATCCCTCCATCCACCATCCTTCCCTCACCACTTGATCCACCCCACTAACACCCCACGCCTCCATCCAGACGAAGACAACCAACTCCACCCCGCCGGCCGCCACGTCCCCCAAACCTCCGGCGAGCCCTCCCAAGGCATCCCCGCCTGGATCGCCGCAAACCCAAACGCAAACCTCGACAACGAGGACGTCGTGCTGTGGCACACTTTCGGACTGACGCACTTCCCATCACCCGAAGACTTCCCTGTTATGCCTGCGGAGCCGATGACAGTGTGAGTATTGTCCACCTCCCATCATGTGATCAGTGAAGTAGTCAAGAGCAGCCTGCTGACGATTTATAGGCTCTTACGCCCTCGAAACTTCTTCACTCAAAATCCTTGTCTGGACGTGCCGCCTAGCTACTCTAGTACTCCTAGCCAAGTCGCTGCTGGGAAGACTGGGATTCGCGGCGTTGTGGATAGTTTGTCGCGGTTGGCGTTTGGTGGGAATGAGAAGGGTGGGAGCAATGATTGTGGCTGCAAGTAAAAACTTTTGCTGTGGAATGGTGGATCTTAACGACCTGCTTTACAGGGATTCTTGTGTTCGATTTTTTATTTTGTGTTGAGCTATTGAACAGATTGTGTTACAAACACTCCCATATTAGTTTGTTCTCGCTTGTCGTGTACATTGTTCGGGAAGAGACGTTTGCAATGTTGAATAAATGTTTCGATTCCTCGTAAGGTATGTTAAAAAAGCTAAACAGCTCGCTCGAAATGCTTCAAAATAAAAAGAAATCAATCATCACAGATCGACATATGTACACCACGCCTTGGCCCAGTCTTGCGTGCGAACCCTATCGCGGCAGGCATTTTTGTTCATTCATTCCCTTCTCATCCAATCTTTCGTAACGGTCATTGCATATATCCCCTTCTTCCCTCTCTTTCGTCGTACCAATTTAGTGCTCAACAGGCTCGGCGTTGTTGACAGCGAGGCCCTTAGGCGCAAGGACGATGTTGAGCTCAAGCTCACGAGTGGCAGCACCGCCGGGGCCCTTGTGCTCGCCGGTGGGCGGGTGGTTCTTGATGGGCTCGAAATCGACCACGAGGTCGTCTTTGACGGCGAAGACGGTGTCGGTGGCGAGCCAGGGGTCGTCTTTGGGGTAGATCTGGGTGACGACGGGCTTGTAGTTTTCGTGGGTGATCTGTTTGAGAGTATGTTAGTTCGCTGCTGGAAGGAAGGAAGTGGGGTTTTGTGATTGGTTGGGTATTGGGCTTACCATGAGGTGGATGTGAGCGGGACGCATGGGGTGCCTGTCCACAGCCTGAAGGAACTTGTATGAAGGGCCGTCGGTGGGGAGAGAGTAGGCGGTGGGCCTAAGGCAGTAGAGCCTGTATTCTCCCTTGTCGTCGGTCTTGAACTTGCCGCGGAGGTTGTTGTCTGTGAACGCAGGGTCCTGGAAGTCGTACTTGCCGTTGCTGCTGGCTTGCCACATGTCGAAGGTGACGTTGGGGATGGGCTCGTGGGTGACGAGATCGCGGATGATGCCGTGCATGTAGGTGACCTGGCCCTCGTGGTCGTCCTGGATGATCGAGTCGCCGAGCTGGCGCCAGGGGGCGTTGGGAGACCAGAAGGGACCGAGGATAGCGGCGGAGGTTGGTTGGTAGTTGGGGTCGTCGGTTTCGACGTAGTTGGCGATCTCAGTAACAAGGCTGTAATGCGTGTTAGTTGTTGAATCGTTAAATTCCTTTTATCAATGGCGAGCGACTTACGATTCAAGACCAACAAGATCACACATTCTGTGCATCTCGTTGCGCTTGCCGTTCGACTCGGCCCAGGTCTTGCCGACCTGGTTGAAGAAGGTCACACCTTCCAGCCATTCTTCGGGTGTGAGGTTGACCTCGCGTGTGAAGTCGTGCAGGTGTCGCACGGCGGAAGCGTAGATTTCCAAGAAACGTGGGCTGGTGTTGGGGCCGCATGTGTCGATGACGTTCTGTGTGAAGTTCTGGTCGTACTTGTGGGAGGGTGCGGGAGCACCGGTTTGAGGTTGAGGAGACATGGTGGTCTGTAGCACTGATATGCTGTGCGTGGATGTTGTGGTATGTACCTGCTGGGCGAATGTATCGATAAGATGTATCAATACGTATATGACAATGGTATCAAGGTGGGATGAGATTGCGGAATGGAAGAGGATAGCAGAGACGCAGAGAGGAGACTATATAAATGGCGCATGCTCGCCTTATGTCCTCCTCTCGACGGCTCACGGCTGACCCATGGATGTCCCTTGGTCATGGACGGCAGAGGGCGTTCGGAGGGTGTTCGCGGCATTGAGCGCGGCATCAAGCTGGCTGTGATGCCACTGGCAAATGGCACAGGCTCGACAGGCAAGGAAGTCATCTGCCATCGCTACCTTCTCCAGTCCGGCCCCCGCAAGTGGGGTGATAGTGTGGAGCCTGGTAAAGACATTACCCGAAGACAAAGCGTCAAAGGCATCCTTCGTGTTGGTCATGGGGAATACGGAAAGTCGTGGTTGGCGGGTCTGGAACGAATGGCGACTGTTGAAATTGGCGTCTGGTCATGCTACATTTATCGCGTGGTAAAAAGCGTGGTATTCGTTAGAGAGCAGCCATGGTTCGTCGCCTCATGCGTCTGCAAGTCTGACGGAAGGCGAAGGGAATGTTTCACCTGCGATGATATCATGAGGTGATCTTCTCAGTTCGAATTTTTGATGTTCTCGGTTGCGACGGCGCATTCGAAGCACGATACAGAGACCAGGCGTGTATAACGGATCTTGTGTCATCTTAATGCCTTACTCAGCCGCAACCAATTCGTGTGCGATCGCAGGAGAATCGGATCTCACCTCAGACATGCTTCCGTTGTCGCACACTAAACAGAGTTCATCGCCTCGCGTGGCTCGGCCTTGTCTGCAAACGCCTGCAAGAAGCATGTCGTGCTGAAGGCTGGAAGCTTGGAACCAATCGGCTCATTTGAGTTTCCCACACCCACGGCCTGGCCTTTATGCGTGCGTCGGAAGATATGTTGCTACGAACGTCTAAGAGAGGACTCGCAGAACTGGTATGCGGAATTACTGTATCCGACGCTTAATCGGAAGATGTGGACAATTGGCAAGAGCGAGGTCGCTCGGTCGGGTAAGTCTGCTGGAGTACTTGTCATCTGTTCCTGTGCGCCATTTTTCTGTCTATTGATTGTACTCCCATTACCTTCTCACGATGGTGAAGCTCCCCCCTTGTCCCTCGAAATCATTCCACGAGTTTCGTAGGTTACTCACGCTGTCTTCGTCTCGTAGGGTCTGTGGACGTGATGGATGAGCAACGGATGCGAAATTTGGGAGATGTAGAATTCGAAAAGCAAGACCAGTGGACAGCAATGATTCCCCAAGGCTGGACTCTAAAAATGAGATGTGGTCATCATCATCAATCGAACATTTGTTCCGTTCTGTCAGATCTCTCTTTTATCTATCGCGATCTGATATATAACGCTAGAAGTTCTCGGCGCACTGCCATGTAATTCGTTTGTAGAGCAGCACACAAATGCCTCTCTTTTGCACTTTTCCTCGAGTCTGCGTGGCAGTGCATTGCTCGCACGTTGTGCAAACAGACGTGTTATGGCAATTCCACCTGATGGATCATCCTCCAACATTGGCGCTTCATGCACTCGGCACCCTATAATGCCCGTCTCCCACTGGCCGCATCGCTCGACGTACTTTCACCTCCGTCCTGACACGATATTCGTGTCCGCCACAAGATAAGAAATCCTCACAACCTCGCTACCTTCTCAAGCCTTAGCCGCCAATGAAGTCTCAACATCCCTCAACAAAGACTCCAACTCTCCCACAGCGCCCTTCTCAGGCCCAGCCCTCTCAAACTCAAGCCCCTGCCTTAGCCAATCCCTCGCCTCCTCCAACCGTCCCATCTCCTTCAAGCACTGCCCCCTCCTCCACCAACCCTTAATATTCGCAATCCTCTTCATCTCCGTGCTAATCTTCGCATCCAGCGCCGCCTCAGGCCAATTCTGAGTCCCCATAAGCGCCTGCGCGCGATTGCCATGCAGCGCACTCAACTCCTCGCGCACGAGTCCCGAAGCCTCCCACGGCGGGCGGTCGAGCGCCATTTTGATCGCGAGGTCGTACATCTTCACTGCTTCGGCGAAGGAGCCTTTCTTGAAGGATGCATTGCCGGATTCGCGCAGTTTGCCGATTTGCACGCTGCGCTTGGGGTTGACGGGCGCGGGCGCGGGGATATTCTGGTTGGGCGTCTCGAGGGAGATGATTTGGCGGTTGAAGGAGTTGAGCTCGTCGAGGTGGTCGGCGAGGGAGGGCGTGCTGCTGGCGACGGCTTTGGTGTGCGGGTCGAGGGTGAGGGGGAGTTGGGTGAAGGTTTCGGGGCCTTCGGGGGCGGCCATGGTGTGTGTTGTGGTGGTGTTTATAGTAGAGAGTGTCCTGTATAACGTATTCGATGTGTAGCGGGTATGTCTCGAGGTAGTGTAGAGTGGTATATGTTGCGAATGCTCTTACGAATATGTTGCAAGTACCTCGAAGATGACAGCACATGCCAATCGAAGTGGAACAACGCTAGGGAAACTCTACCCCAGACTCTATTCCTGGCCTAGCGACGAAGCAGCTCATTATTTATCAACACAGCGAAAGCAGAGGCCGTAAGTGTCAGGCCAGTCGTTTCAGCACGTCTCAGCACGACTCAAACCCTGCGAGTGCATCATCGCGCCACAGGGGGGGTTGTCTCTCTGTCTCTGAGTGAGTGCAAGTGTGGCATATGTATTGCACAGCTTCAGCTCTCCGCGGTCGACACGTCAGCTGCACAGGGCGAAGCGACAAGCAACCGAGACGGCTGAGGCGTAGGCGTAGCGGCATAGCCTTGCAGTATTGATTATCTCTCTGGGAACCCTCCACCTACCTATACACACCCCTCCACTCATGTACATACACGCCAACAACACTCTTGCTACCTACTGATACCCCTCTCACATTCGTTGTACATCCCTCCCACCCTCGCTGCTCTGCCAGCACACACCCCTCGCCATGCGCATTGAACAGAGCTACTACCAGAAAGCGAAAGCAGCCTTCCACGCAGCCCAGGCCCTCCTCACCTTTGTCGCCGGCTGTCTCGCCCTCGCTATCCTCACCAAGTCGGGCAACCATGGCGGCCAGGTTGGCTTCTACTTTGCTCTGGTAAGCCTTCACTCAGACCTACCAATCTTGTCTCCCGCTAACCCACCACAGTGCTTCCTCACCATCCCCGCCCTGATCTACCAAGTCATGGTCCCAATGTGGACCCGCGCCTGGCGCTTCGCCAACATATGGGCCTACCTAGGCCTCGACCTCCTCTTCGCCCTCCTCTGGTTCGCAGCCGCCATCGCGCTCGGTGTGTGGGAGTCGCAAGGCATCAAGCAAGGAAGAAAAGACCACGCCGAAGACAAGAACATAGACGACGAGAGCGACTGCGAGACCTTCGCCTGGGGCAGCGTGAGCAAGTGCAAAGTCACCAAAGCCGCCGTCGGCTTCGGCGTCGTGCTTTTCCTGCTCTGGTGCCTGACGAGCGCAATCAGCGTCTGGATGATGAACAAGTACAGGAAGACAGGCATCATACCCGGCAGCAAGAACGGCGGCAGAGGCGCTTTCCAACCGCAGGTCGATGACCCGGCCAGCAAAGACGCTTGGTCTACGCGCATCGACGAGCCGGACCACGACGACCACGACGCTTACGGCCAGGTGCCGGATTACGACGAGCACGATCATGGTCGCGACAACGGCATGCTGCGATCAGACTCCCAGAACCCCGGCTTCGACGCACACCCCGGTCGCCGCTCACCTATGAACGCCGATGCGCACAGTATCGCTCCGTCAGGGTACGAAGATGGCATGGCGCCGAGCGCGCTGAGTCCGACTGGCGTGCTCAGCCCGACTGGGTACGGACAGCTCAATCCGTTCGCAAATCCGAGCCCGGTGCACGATTCGCAACCAGGCGGAAGGGTGAATTTCCCGGCCGGCAATTACTGAGAAGATGGGAGAGTTGGAAAGATGTTTCGATTGAAAGTTTTGTTTTGAGCGAGTCGATTAGAGCAAGGCGTTGTTGGCGCGGATCAGTTTCCGGGGCGTTTTTCATTCCAGTGTGTCGGGATATTTTGTATTGAGAAAGTGCGATCTCGTTGTTGTGTAAACAAAACAGACATGTACTGCACAAGAGCATTGAATACATGTATCGCTTTCAGTGGTTGCCCTGAACTACCAGTGCTGGAAGAAGGTGGTGTGTATGTAATTTACGTGGATGGATGTATGTGTCATTCTGCGGGAGAATGCACTGCACTTGTACATGATGTACACGTGAGACTGCCTACACCTAAAGTGCATATGCACGTACATTATACATGTACTGTACATGTACATGTAGATTTGAGACGCAAGATTACCCCAAACTCTAACCCTAGCTCCGATGGTCGACGATGTCAAACGCACCACACAATCACCCAAAGCGCCTATGAAGAACTAGAGCTTGTAACAAATGAGTGCTCGATATGATATCTGAGATTTACAGGGGTCAGGTTGGCAAATATAGAGTGTTGTAGGAAGTACAAGGTTTCCACCCACAATTCCACATGCACCTCACTTACGTGTACATGTACTTCCGTACATTGTTCCAAGTTCGCAATCAGAAGTCACAAGACGAACATCACCACAAGCACAACAAACCACCTACAAACTACGTGTACTATCAGCATCAAACTCTACCTCCCCCAATCTCCTCAACCCACATCGGCATCCCCTCCCTAGGCTTAGAAGACCCAATCAAAACCGGATACGCAACCTCTCCATCCAAGTCCTGCTTGCCCTTCCTCCACTTCGGGTTCTCAGCATACTTGCTCCCATCCCTCGCCAGCTCCTCCAGCGCATCAAAAGCCGGAGAGAAATTGTACCTTCTCGCAACTAACGCAAGCACGATCCTCGACTCCAGCATAGCAAGGTCCTGCCCGATGCAGTTCCTGATACCGCGTTCGAAAGGCCGGTAGCCCGCTTCTGGCAAGGAGGAGGCGTTTTCTGGCAAGAAGCGAGAGGGATCGAAAGCGTTTGCCGTTGGACCCCAGATGGTTTTATCGCGGTGGAGGCCGAAGTGCGGGACCCAGAGGAGCATGTTCGGGACCGTCGGGAGGATTTCGTTGGTTTTCGGGTCGCGGAGGACGAGCGTGTCGTCTGGCGTGCGGAGGCCAGAAGCCGCAGGGAAGAGACGGAGAGATTCTTTCATCACGGCGTTGGTGTACTCGAGTTTGTTGACGATGTAAGGGTCGGCTTTGATCGTTTCTGCAGCAGTATCGGGCGGGCCGAGGATTTTGTCGTGTTCGGCGCGGATGCGGGCGAGGGTTTCCGGGTGCTTTTGGAGGAGGTAGATGGCGTAACAGATTGCGCTTGAGGTGGTGTCGTGGCCTGCGAAGACGAAGACGCGGATTTGGGTGATGGCGTGTTTTTTGAATTCTGGGTCGAGGCCGGTTATGGTGGTGGACGAGGTTGCTGTTTGGCTTCGATAGCTTTCTACGGCTAGGTCGAGCATGGTCCGTCTGCGTGGTTTCTTCTCGCCTTTTGGAGCGTTGTCTTGATTGGCGAAGCGGTCTTCGAGGACTTTGTCCAGGTAGGACACCATCACTCTGCTGTTACGCCATCGCTGGAACATGCCCATCGGATTCCAACCAGCGAGGGGATTCAGGGTTCCCGAGTTAGGTATCAAGTGTACCTGCTCTCGCAAGGCTGAGATCATTGGGTTGTCTTCGCTTTGGGTATTCAGTTGCATGTCCAGAGCGACCTTTCCGATGATATCTACCGTCAACCTAGATAACGTTAAAGCATGAGTTTAGGCTTGCACCTCAGTTATGTACATGTACATCTGAGAACTTACCTCGTTGTAATCTCCTCAAGCCTGAAAGGTTCATGCTTATTTGAAAGGTCCGTCAATTTGTTGGCGAATATCGTAACGTAGTCCACAATGCCAGGTACCAGCGTCATGAGGTGGCTGCTAGCGAAACCTGGGTTGAAGACACTGCGCCATTTCTTCCAGTGAGGACCGTCTGATGATACCATGTCGCCAGGACCTGCAAGATGCAACAAGAAGTCGGTCATACCAGGATACTTGGGAGCTGAATACGTGGTGGTGAACTGGGCGGCCAAGTCGGGATCGAAGACCGCGAGGAATGGATCAGCGATGGGCCAGAGATCGATGTAGAAGTGTGAACCGAGATTGTACTTTTCCCGGATACGTGATGGGAGGACTTCGATGTGATCAGTATGCTGGAATCCTCGCGTGTAGTCCAACCTCCTTAGTCTGCTGCTTGCTGACATACCGTGAGGATGGACCATTGTTGGTAGACTGCCATCCATCATATCGCCCATCACCTTTAGATGACCCCAAAGCCATGAGTGCGGTGGGCCGGCCTGTGAAAATGTCAATCATCGGCAGAAATGTGACCATAATCTTCACGCAACATACTTGACCATGAAACGTCTTCCGGACAGCATAGCCCTTACGCACGCCCCGAACGACCCACCCGGCAATCAGAACCGCTAACGCAACCAATACCGGGTGCTCTGCCGCTATTGCGAACATCACGGCTCTAGCACGATATATCAGAACAAGCGTAGAAGATTCCAAGAGAACGTGCTTGCGTAAAAAGAATAGTCCGTAGACTGTAGTTAGGTCTCCACGGCACTACTCTCCACGATGTGAACGGGGTCAGGTTTGCGGAGAATCTAGCTCCGCGTGGTCATCAGCCTGAATCCTGCAAGCCACAATATACGAGTCGAGCGGGCTAGCGAATGGAGAAATGGGGAATTGGAGGCCGTAGAAGTGACCTTTAAAGGCCAAGACGCCACTGTGATCCTGTCGTCGAGTTTCGTCGAGCTGCAGGGAAGCAAGGCGCCCGGGGAAGATTTGAGCGGAAGCAAGACATGCTGTGATTGTTCTGACCGAAGAAGATCCAGTGTAGCTTACGTGGGCAGTCGCGGTTACTGTTTGCAGTGAAAACACATATGCATTTCTGAAAGAGGAAGCAGTCATGGCTTCTCGATTGGTGGCGAGACTGCACAGCAAAGAGGGGTCTCCGCTGTCTCGCTACATTGAACCTCAGGCACGATAACAATTGTCCTTTCCAACAACTAAAGCCAAATCGCCACACCTGTTAAATAGCAGGACCTGCTCTGGATATCGACTGGGATACTGCGAATAAATTTGGTCGCTCCAAAAATTGGCAGAATCATAACCTCTGCACCACACACCATGCGCGTTCTCGACGCCACACTTTTCGCCCTCGCGGCAACGACGACCACTACACACGCTCGCAAGACACCATCCGACGCAGTCTTGCTCTCAAACATCAAGACTCTGACCCTCCATGGCGGCCGTCAAACAACCGCTCGCCGCGGCCCAGCCGTGCCACAACTCGACTGCGTTGGTGGCAACGCCAAAGGCCTGCACGACGTCGAAGTGATGCGCTGCACAAACGCTGGATCAGAGTACGGACCCGAAGACGTCCAGTGGACTTGCCAGGCGAGCCTTCCCACGGAGTTCAAACTGGGAAGCACGGAGGTGGTCTGTGAGGGCTATGACAGCGCGGAGGATCCTTATGTGCTGAAGGGGAGCTGTGGCGTGGAGTATCGGTTGATTTTGACGGAGGCTGGGGAGAGGAAGTATGGAGAGAGATACGATTATGGGCAAGAGGAATATGGCAGGGGGCAAAGGAAGGGAGGGCTTGGAGAGAAGCTGTTTACCTTTGTTTTCTGGGCGATCTTCTTGGGTAAGTATCACTTACTGTTTGCAAGTCACGATCTGAGCACGCTGACCGCTCTTCACTACAGGTATCGTTGGCTTGATCATCCGCTCAGTCTGGACAGGCGGCGCAGGTGGCAACGCTGGCGGTCGACAACCAGGTGGCGGTGGCGGCTGGGGAGGAGGATGGGGAGGTGGTGGTGGCGACGATGATGGCCACGACGATCCACCTCCACCATATTCTTCTTACCCTCCTCGCTCCAAGCCAACATCGCAATCCTCTTCTGGTCCATCCGCCTGGCGCCCTGGCTTCTTCACTGGTGCGGCGACTGGCGCAGCCGCCGGCTACGCGATGGGCAATCGCAACAACCGCGGTCCTACGACCGGTCAAGCAGGACCGTCAAACTGGTTTGGAGGAAATGGAGGCGGGACGCAATCTGGGCCTTCACGGTCGTTTGGAGGGGGTGGATCGTCTTCGGGTTCTCCACCGTCTAGCGGCTCGCGGTATGAATCGACTGGTTTCGGCGGGAGTCGTAGGAGGTAGTAGTGAAAAAAAGGATAGGAAAGGGGATGTGGACCGTCCTGTATAACGCGCGATCAGCTAAATCGGACATCCTCCGTACTTTTTAGACAAGGTTAGGCGTTCAACGAAAGTTGTTCGCTGACTGAGCGAGCGGCATGTATTCTCGGTCGAGATATCTTCATGACTCGGGAGTCTCGTTATCTGAAGTGATGTGGAGGGACCCTAATACTCCGCGCTTGATCCACAGCGAGGGCTGGGGGAGTTGCGAAAAATTGTGGCTCGCTTTTGCCAATACACACCCCTGCTCGGTAATTACCGGCATCGTTGCGTGGATCTTGAGGGCAGGTATGGGCGAGGTGACCGATTACATCTGACCGTGAGGGCGGTTAAGAATATATCCGTATTGACGGAAGTCTCGTAAGGCAGAACCGGATTGCCATGATCAATATCGACAGTTGTAGATCACCACTTTCAGTAACAAGATGTGTTGTTCAGTACTGCGTGTCCGACTAAGGAAAGTAAGCACTATAACAGAAAACACCGCTAAATCATGCAGTAAAGTGGTCAATCTCCCACCGAGGCAATCCGCTCCACGGCAGTTGACAAATGGATGAATAAATTCAGGGCACCCTTCGCAAAACACCGAAGGACGATGGCTTGAAGTGCGGCTCAAAACATGTGGACGTCGCATGTTGCTAGCTTTTTTGATGCTAACAAACGGCTGGAGATCGCCGAGAGCCTCAAATAATTGCCTTCACCGTATAACCGTAGAATATCTTGGGGGGCCACATGGCGGCGGCCGCAAGTGCCGGAAGCGCAAATCCACGGTACTTGGAACACGGATGGAAAAGAGTGATCGGGTGGCGCTGGAGCCATGACAAAGGGAGCATGAACCAGACCAGACGCTTGAAGATTTTTCTTCTTGGGATGGTCAAGGTAATTTGTGGTCATTTCTGGGTACATCGGCAGGCGCACGTCAGGTGTACACTCCGCCTTCGAGAGGTCTCACACGATCCTCTGGGTGTCGTTGGGGATGTTTTAGATCCCTCACAGGCGGAGTCTCAGTCTTACCCACCGCTACAGAAATGAGAATACGAAGATACGATATTGCATCCTCTATTCGTCTCACAAAATCGACCACTCGTACAGCTCGGAAATAAAGTCGCGCAACACACGTGCGAACCCTACGTTGCGTACTCGCTAAAGTCGGATACCGGCGCGAGAAACACGCCTGTGACAGGCCACGCAGAACTAGGTACTTTCGACCTCATGGCAAGCGCATAACATAGCTGCAAGGCCGCTTACTGTATTCGAGTGGCCCAAAGTACCGAAAATGGGCCCGCGTCGTGTGATGTTTAAAAGCGGCACTCTAGCTGGAAGCGGTATAGAGGCCAAGGATCTAAGGGCCTTAAGGCTTCGCCTCTAAGATTTGGAACTTGCGGCACCGGTGGCGATGTGCGCACCTGATGATTGGAAGTGCGATTCCAAAGGATTGAGCGGTGCGGTGGAGGAGTGCAGGTGGTGAGGTCGGTTAGCAGCTTAGACGCATGAAGTCGCGGTATATTGACCGATCTGGGACATCGCGAGCCAGAAGGCCCGATTGTGCCATGGGGACGCGACGAGGGGATTGGGGATTCTGGAGCGCGCCTGGAGTAGTCGAGTCACGTCCAAGCTTTGCGCGTCGTTTTCAATACAGGTGGAGATCGCGGAGAGCTTTGGAGTTAAGGTGTATTCTAATCTTACTGTGGAGAGCGTCTCGGTCTCCCCATGCCTCGATGCCCACTAACGAACCGCTCTAACTGCTCCAAATCGCACAGCTTTTTGCTTCAGCTCGCTGCCCGGGCCAGCTCGTGCCTCCGGCTCCGTCGCGCCGACCTTGCGTGAACACTCGCATTTCGGCACTCTATCCTATCACAGCTAGAGGTCTGGTAACTTCCCGCGATTCCTTCCAGAACGCCGCTCGAGTGCGCGCAACTCCACCAGCGCCCGCGCATGCTTCACGACTAACCTAGCCGTAGCTTCTGCTTGCCACGCTCGCCGCCGGCCCCACCGCAGCAGTGCTTGAGCCGCACACCCCAGGCTTGGTTTGCCAGGCGCGTGCTCGCCTTCTCGCCCCGTGGATCGAGTATTCAAGGCTGGTCCCGCACAGGGCAATCGTACTAACGAAGAGGGTGTCGGTGTGCGCCGCGAAGGGTGGTGCCACATGTCAAGGTAGCACCCGGCCGACGACCAATTTCTCTCGTGTTGTGACGACGGGTGGAGATGATTTGCTGAGTGGCGGAGATGAGGCGCCTTGCCGCCCGCCGCTGGGTTACAGTCTTGCAGATGCGGCTGACGCTGCGTGACAGCGGACTGGGGATGGGGATTGCTGGGGGGTTGCTGGGATACTACCTTTGGCGAGGAATGGATTCTGCGTGTGTAACGCGCGCCCAATCCGTGTGCCTGATCCTAATTGTGCCAACGCCTCCCGCGTCTACCGCCTGCCGCAGAAAGCGGAGATCAGGGCATAGCATCTGACATGTGCAAGAGGAGGCGAGTGAGTGCATGACAGGGCCTGGGTGTTGGAGACAAGACTCGACTAGCTCTGCACGCGCTTGGCTACGGGTACGGCGTGGCAGAGGAAGAACCTTGAGGATCTGTGATCTAGTATGATCCTCGCAACAACCGGGGATTGCCAGTGCAGGGCGGAAGCTCCACGGCGGCGCGAGGAATCAGTCATGACGAAACGAAAGGCAATCTCGCTAATTTAGACACAATGGCCCATCGTACACGGACAATGAAAACGCTGCAGTGGCTGGCAGCGTGACTGGCATTTTCGGGGTCCGCCGTTGTCTGCAATGCCTGAGCAGAGACAAACCCCCAGACTCGGGTTCGAGGCCGGCCGGGGAACCATGTGGTCACGGTGTGGGTGTGGTTCGATTGTCTTCACCCCCAACAACGGCTGTTTACCTATTGTTTGGCAGTCATGCGCTTCTGTGCCCAGCAGCAGCGCAATCAACACCAGCCAACTGAGCAGCAGACTCGGGCGAAGGAGCCATCATCTACATACTACTGTAGCTAGTCGGCAAGCAGTGAAGTGCGCAGGAAGCCTAATCCGCGCTTCGCTTGCTGGCGCGACCGTGGTAGCTTTGCGCCAAAGTGACGCTAGTAGCATGTGGGGCCAATGAGTGAGGTCCAGTCGCGGCGCTCGAGGCATCTCGCTCACGTGCCATGCCTTCTCCAGACATGCCCCGCGCATCCGCATTGTGCTGTTCGCTGCTGCCCCGTGAACGCCTCTCGATGCCATGCTGCTTCATAAAGAGTGCCCGTCGCCCTCCCTTGTCACCCTCGTTCATCCACCACTCACCCACTCACTGCCTCTTGGCTCCTACCGGTATACTACTGCCGCCGCCATTCGCTGTACCTACTGCTCGCTACTACCTACAACACAACATACCCTTCGACAGTAACAACATCAACACAGCCCGAGCTCCACAACAACAATGGAGAAGACTGCCGACGACCAGGTGGCCGCCGGCCACAGGTCCAACTCGGTTGGCCTGGCCGCAACCGCCGACCCTGAGCGCATCGAGGCTCCCGTTACCTGGAAGGCCTACCTGATGTGCGCTTTCGCCTCCTTCGGTGGTATCTTCTTCGGTTACGACTCCGGTTACATCAACGGTGTCACCGGCTCCGAGATCTTCATCAGACTCGTCGAGGGTGATAACTTCGTCAACGCTCAAATCGCTGCCGGCGACAGCCCTGCCCTGACTGGCAGCAACCTGTCTTTGATCACATCTATCCTGTCTGCTGGTACCTTCTTCGGTGCCCTCATCGCTGGTGACATGGCCGACATCATTGGCCGCAAGTGGACTGTTGTCATGGGCTGTGCTATCTACATCATTGGTAAGTGACGTGTCGAACGAATCAGTCGTCTTTCGCACCTGCTAACTCGAACATCAGGTGTGATTCTTCAGACTGCATCTGCTGGTCTTGGCCTCATCGTTGCCGGTCGTCTAATTGCCGGTATCGGTGTCGGTTTCGAGTCCGCCATCGTCATTCTGTACATGTCCGAGATTTGCCCCAAGAAGGTCCGCGGTGCCCTCGTCGCCGGATACCAATTTGCCATCACTCTCGGTCTTCTCATCGCTGCTTGCGTAAATTACGGAGTCCAGGACCGCACCGACAGTGGCGAGTACCGCATTCCCATTGGCATTCAGTTCGCCTGGGGTCTCATCCTCGGCGGTGGTATTGCATGCCTTCCCGAATCACCCAGATACTACGTCAAGCGCCAGTACATTCCCAAGGCCAAGAACGCTCTTGCCCGCCTGAGAGGTCAACCCGAGGACAGCGAGTACATCGAGTCCGAGCTTGCTGAGATCATCGCCAACGAGGAGTACGAGCGCTCCATCATTCCTGCTGGTGGCTGGTTCCAGGGCTGGGCCAACTGCTTCAGTGGCTCTGTCTTCAAGTCCAACTCCAACCTGCGCAAGACCATCCTCGGAACTTCTCTCCAGATGATGCAACAGTGGACTGGTGTCAACTTCATCTTCTACTACTCCACTCCCTTCCTGTCGTCTACCGGCGCCATCAGCAACACCTTCTTGATCTCTTTGATCTTCACCCTCGTCAACGTCTGCTCCACTCCTATCTCCTTCTACACCGTTGAGAAGTGGGGTCGTCGTCCTTTGCTCGTCTGGGGTGCCCTTGGCATGCTGATCTGCCAATTCCTCGTTGCCATCATTGGTGTCACCGTCGGATTCAACAAGACCTTTGAGAACGCCGCCGGCGAGACCCGTGCCG
>Ga0265797_10005163_pt1 | contig 19291 bp, 10 predicted proteins | sample P2T30metagenome_FD_192433 | JGI IMG/M metagenome (GOLD analysis project Ga0265797, IMG submission 192433) | Plant litter microbial communities from East Loma Ridge, Irvine, California - P2 T30 | ecosystem: Environmental > Terrestrial > Plant litter > Unclassified | place: USA: California... | reverse complement strand
GCATGGCGATGCTGGCCACGTTGGCCGCCATCTCCTGCAGTTGTGCCGTGATCTGCTGCAGGCCCTGGATTTTTTCCAGCATCACGGACTTGCTCGATGCTGCGCTGGCCAGCGTTTCCAGCAGCAGACGCAGTTCGCGTTCGCTGTCGGCAAACACTTCGACGATGCCGCCGCCTTCGCGGTTGCGGGCCTCGCCCGATGCCGCCAGGGCCTGTTCCAGCTTGAAGACGATGCCGGAGAAGCGGCCGATCAGCGCGACGACCGCCGTTTCCATCTGCTCGCGCGAAGCGCCGATGTGCGATGCCCAGACGCCCGCCACTTCGTCGCCGAACTCCTGGCGGCTTTGCAGATAGGCGTCCAGCGTGGCGCCGCCAGTCTCGCCGCTGTTGCGACGCAGACTCAGGGCGCCACCCGCGGCCACCAGCGCGGAGGCGATCAGCCAGCCGTGCCATTGCCAGCCGGCCAGCGGCACGATGGCAAGCGCGGCCGCCGCGGCAATCAGGGCGGGGTAAAAATCGGCGAACCGGTATTTCTCGAACGGGCGCACTGCGAATTCTCCGGGAGCGTGTTGAAATCTGATGCAACAAGCGCTGCCGGGATGGCGAACAATGTTGCGGGCGCGGCCACATGTCAATCGAATGGCGGGCGCGGTTCACAATCATTGCAGATCGTATTGCCGTAGCGCAAGCAGTGACGCGGCTTTTGTGGCGGATGGTCGCGGAAAACAGACAGGCGTTATTCGATTGAAAAGCCAATAAGGAATGGGACTGTTTTAATGTCATTCCATATAGACACCAGCATGCCGAAGCGTCACCGCTGACAGTGAAATGAAGGCATGCCGCGGCGGGTGACCGGTTCGTCGGCAATAAAAAAGCCGGCGATTGCCGGCTTGGAATGAAGCATGCGGGGGTCAGGTCCGACATTCGGACAAAAGGCCCGCCTTACGCCCGGGGCCGTGTCCGAATGTCGGACCTGACCCCGTCTTGAAACTAGCGGCGGCGGCGGGCGGCGAAGCCCAGCATCGCCAGACCGGCCAGCAGCATGCCGTAGGTGGCAGGCTCAGGCACTGGCGACACGTCGACGGTCAGCGCCGTCTGCGTGACCGTGGCATTGCCGACGCCGTCGAACCACAGGCCCGTTGCGAAGGCGATCGGGCTGTCCGGGTTGATTTCGGCGGTCGTTTCGATGCCCGTGATGCGGAACTCGTCCACCGACTTGCCGAACTCGAAGTGTTCGCCACCGGCGACGTCCGAGGCGAACAGTTTCCATTCGCCGCCTTCCTTCAGCCAGATGTCGTAGCGGCCGTCGCCCACGCCCGGCAGCAGCGTGACGCCGTTGACCAGCGGCCCGTTGCTGATCAGGTAGTCATAGCCGGTGGCGACGATCGGGTCGATCCAGATCGGCGTGCCCGTACCCACTGGCATGTTTTCAAACACCCACCCGGCCGTGCCGTCGTCGATATTGCCCGGCAGGACAGGGTTGTACGGCGCGCTGCCCGGCAGTTCGTCGCTGCGCACCATGAAGCGCCAGATGCCGTCCGTACCCACATTGCTGGTGTTGACGAGGCCCGTCACGTTCTGCGTGCCGGAGCCGATCAGCGAGTACGAGTTCGTTGCCGCGCCCGCGTTCCAGCCCGCCACTGCGGCCCGGCCGCCGAAGCCGTCCATGCCCTGGCTGGCGTCGCCCGTCGTCCACTGCAGCTGGCCGTAGCGGAATTCCATGTCGAAGTCGCCCGAGTGACCGGTGCTGGCCGACTGGTCCTTCAGCACCAGCTGGAAGGTGTTCTGCTTGTCGTTGTGATGGTCGTAGTAGCCCACCGTGTCCCACGTCACGACGAGCGTCTTGCTGTCCGGCGTGGCCATGTAGACGTTGTTCATGAACGGGTTCGGCAGGTTGTCCGTCTGGTTGCGCGTGTCCACGTCGGCCCAGAACGGCGCGATCATCGCGGCGCTGGAGATCGGGAACAGCGACGGCGTGAAATTGCTCAGCGCGCCCGTGAACGAGATATTGCCGTTGTTATTGACCCAGTAATTCGAATACGCGTTACCGAAAAAGTTAATCCGGAACGGCAAGGTCAGCTGGTCGGACGAGCCGTCGTCATTCGGCGCCATGATGCGCGTGCCGAAATCCCGGTCGCCGCCGAAACCGGAGAGCAGTGGATCGGCGTTGGCATTCGAGCCGGCAAATGCCGCGAGCAGCGACAGTGCGAGGAAAGTGCGTTTCATGTTTACCCTGGTGTGATGGTCTGGATTATTGATATCGAAGTGGCAGAACGCCGTGCGGCGCGCAGCCGCGATTGTGGAAGAAGACCCACGGGATTGGTATCACATAAGCAAGTGATTGATGTCGGCTTATATTTATGTTATTTTAATAAGTTGCATTTCTGTAAATACAGCATTTTTACGTCGCCGTAACGATAGGGCAACGAGCGCTGCAAATCCGCCGAAGGGACGAGCCGATGCAACTGGAATTGTTTGAAGCAGCGATGTTTGGCGATGACGACGCGTTTGTCGCCACCGCCCTGGCATGGCTGCGGCGCGACATCGCCTTCGACGGCCTGCTGTGGGGCACGCACGCGCCAGGACGCACCGATGCGGCAATGCGCGTACATGGGCGGCCGGCGGCGATGGCGCAGGATCACCGGCGGATCGCGGCGTCCGACCCCGTCATGCTGCACGCCGTCGCGGCGCCCGACGAAGTGCATGCGTTGGCGCCCGCCTCTGTTTGCGCCGCCGATGCGCAGGCGCTGGCCTTCTGGCAGGGTTACGACGCGCGCCAGCTGATGATCGTGGCCAGACCGGACGAGGCGCACGGAGCTCTCGGCATGATCGGCGTGCTGCGCGCCAGCGACGAGCCGTTCCCGGCCGACCAGCGCCGGGCGATGCGCCACATGGCGCAGGCGATCCTGCTGGCGCAGCAGTTGCGCGCGGCGAAGGCGGCACGGGCGGCCGCGCCACCCTCGCCCTCTCCTGCGGAACCGTTGACGGAGCGCGAGATGGCCGTGGCCCAGGCGTACGCGGACGGTCGCGCGGTCAAGGAAGTGGCGCGGCTGATGGGCGTCTCGGCATCGACGGTGCAATGCCACCTGGCACGCGTGTACCGCAAGCTCGGCGTGCACAACAAGATCGCGTTGCGCAAGGTACTGCGCGACCGGCGCGCGCGGCCGCGCGCCGGCTGAGGGGGCGCCTCAGCGTACCGGATTGGCGGATTGGTCTGGCGACTGGCCCGGCGACTGGGCCTTGTCCTGCGCGATCAGCGTGGCCAGTTGCGAGGCCGCACCGACCTGCTCCATCGTCACGACCTTGTCGGCGGGAATCGTCAGCGTCTCGGGACCATGCCAGTCGTTTTTCTTGCGGCTCACCAGCCGGTTGCCCTGCACGCCGTCGGGCCGGGTGAAGGGCTGGACATAATAGACGTCCTCCAACTGCACATGCGCCGGGCCCACCTGGCGCAATACGCCGAAGAACATCTGGCCGTTCTGCAGCTGGACGGCATAGCGCTGTCCGGGCTGGCCGCCATCGAAGGCGGGGCGCGCCTGCTGCTGCCAGGCGACGACGGCCTGCACGACGAGCGCCGCCACTGCCACCGCGGCCAGCAGCAGCGCTGCCAGGCCCGGGCCGCCACGCGGTGCCGCCGCCACGGGGATTTGGCTGTCCGGGCTCATGCGACTTCCCCGGAATGGCGGAGAGCGATGGCAGCGCGGTACTGGGTTACGGGCGCGCGGCCGGATCGGCAAGGACCGCGGGTAAATAAGCGGAAAAAGGTCGGCACGAAGTCAAAAGAGAAAGGTTGTTCGGTGCCCCGTACGGTGCGACAGTACGTCTCGCCGGTCGGCTCAGGGGCGCTGAAAGTCCGGAACGATTATATCGTGGCGCGGCGAATTATTAATACGACAATTCCCCTGTTCGCAAATAAAACGCCATGCGGCAGGCGAACGTCATCAGGAAAGTTAAACTTTTGTTATGATCTCGCAAATCCTTCTTCGCGGCGAGTCACCGGCCCCATGTCCCTCTCCTGTTATCGCTGTGGTCCGTTCGTATTTCATCCGGCGCAACGTCGCTTGGTAAGCGGCGGCCGCGAGATCGTGTTGCAGGCCCGCGCCCTGGACGTCCTGCACGTCCTGGTGGTGCACCAGGGGGCGCTGGTGCTCAAGCGCGAGCTGCTCGATGCGGTGTGGCCGGGAACGGTGGTGGAAGAGAACAACCTGCAGGTGCACATCTCGCAGCTGCGCAAGACACTCGGGCACGACAGCATCAAGACGGTGCCCGGACGGGGCTACCAGCTCACCCTGCCCTGCGTCCGCGAGGAGGCTGCCGTGCCGGTAGCGCCTTCGCTGTCGCCGTCGCTGCTGTACGGCCGGGATGACGACCTGGACGAATGCATGGAACTGGTCCGCAACGCGCGGCTGGTGTCGATCCTCGGCGCGACGGGTGTCGGCAAGACGTCGCTGGCGCGCCACGTGGCAGCCCGCCTGCACGCCTCGCTCGACGGCCGGGTCACCTGGGTGGATCTGGCGCATGCGACGACGGCAGGCGATGTCGAGGCCGCACTCAGTGCCGTCGAGCCGCATCGCTGCCGCCTGCTGGTGCTGGACAATGCCGACCAGGTGAGTCACGCGACGGCCCAGCTGGCGGAGCGCCTGCTGGCGCAAGTGCCCGGTATCCGTCTGCTCGTCACCACACAGGTGCGCCTGAACCTGCGGGAAGAAGTCGTCTACCGCCTGGCGTCGCTGGCGGTGCCCACGGGGGGCAACCCGGCCGTGGAGGCGCTCAAGTATGGCGCGGTCGCGCTGCTGCAGGCACGCATTGCGGCGCGGGACCGGCATTTCATGCTGGACGACGGCAACGTCGGCACGGCCATCCGCCTGTGCCGTCGCCTGGACGGCCTGCCGCTGGCGCTGGAACTGGCCGCCGCGCGCGTGCCGGCGTTCGGCCTGGACGGCGTGCTGCGCTCGCTGGACGACGGCCTGTTTCTCCTCAGCGGCGGCATGCATGCGGCGGCGCCCCGCCACCGCGCGCTGCACAGTGCGCTGGACTGGAGCTACGGCCTGCTGCAACCGCGCGAGCAGGCGCTGTACTGCACGATGGCGCGCCTGCCAGGCTGGTTTTCGCTCGACCAGCTGGGCGACGGCACGGCAGGCCGTACCAGCCTGTTCGATGCCGTGGACACGCTGGTCGACCGTGCCTTTGTCGTGTTCGACGGGGCGCGCCCCCGGCCCTACACGCTGACCGAGATGGGGCGCTCCTTCGCACTGGCAAAGCGGCGCAACGGCGCCGCCTCCCTTCAGGCTTCCTGACGCTGGCGGTGGGCCCGCGCGGCGATCAGTCCCAGGCCGCACAGCATCAGCATCCACGTACCGGGTTCCGGCACGGCGCTGACGGACAGCGCATAGTTGAACGCGAAGCCGCCTGCACCAGCGAACGTGTAGCCCGCGGTCAGCACCACGTCCTGGTCGCCCAGTTCCAGCTTGCCCAGGGCGAACGTCCCGTCGTCGAAGAAGGTCAGCGCATCGTCGAGCGACGTGAACGTGCGGGCGAACAGCGTGTTGCCTTTGCTGGTCAGCGTCAGCTCCAGCTGCGTCAGCCCGGTGCCCGAGCCGGTCGCATCGAGCAGTCCGAGCGTGAGATAGCGGTCGCCTCCGGCGTAGACGGAGAAGCTGGCACTGGTTTCGTACTCCAGCACACCGGTGCCGGCATAGGACGCCCCCTGCGTGCCGGCGCCCAGCAGCGGGGCACCGGCCAGCAACGCCGTGCCGCCAGGCTGCAACGTGGCATAGGATGCCGCCTGCACGTCGCCAGGAATGGCCAGCGCCGGGATGGCAGTGCCTACCTCGGCCGAGGTCGCGACAGTGGCGCTGCCGGCAACCTGCGCCGTGGCGGCCGTCGTCACTTCCGTCCCGTATTCCCTGAATGCCGTGCTGCGAGCCGTCGCGCTGCCGCTCGCGCCCTCTGTCCGCGCCAGCGCATCCGCACGCTGGCCGGTTGCCTCGGCCTTCGCCGTGCTCGGGCCACCGGTCGAAATCGATGTCGCAGTCGCCTGGGCGTTGCCTCCAGGTCCGTCTCCGAGCGTGATTCCGCCACGGGCACTCGCCAGCGCCGTCGCCGCACCGCGCGAGGTGGCGCTCGCGGTTGCGACGGCATCGCCGCCACGCGCAGCGTGCTCGTACCACCCGCCATAGCCACCCGAGGCAGTGGCGGTCGCGGTGACGGCCGCGGTACCGGTACTGCGGCCGACGGCTTCGCTGACTGCGCGCGCGCCGATGGATACACCGTCGATCAACCGTGCCTGGTTGCCGTCGCCGGCCCTCGCCGTGCTGGTGACGAGGACAGTACTGTTACCTTCCACGCGCGCCCGGGCCGTTGCGTCGCCGCCGCCGGCCACGACGGGCGCCAGGGTGGCGTACGTTCCCGCGCTTCCACCGGTGGCTGTGGCGCGTCCGTCCAGGGCGCCGTTGCCCGCGAGCGTCAGCTCCGCCAGGGCGCTGCCGCCGGGAGCGCGTCGCGCACGGGCCGACGCGGCATTGCCGCCCGTTGCCTCGACCACCGCGGCTGTTGTCGTTGCGGCGGTCGTCGACAGCACCAGTGCACTGTGCGCGTTACCGCCACCGCCGGTGGTGTCTTCCGAGGAGCGGTCCTCTTCGCCCGTGCGCCCGCCGGTCGAGCGCGCCTTGACCAGGACTTCGCGTGCCCTGGTGTCGTGCAGGGTCAGCAGCGACTCCGCCGCGCCTCCGGCACCGAGGCTGATCTGGTCGTCGTACGCCGTGCCGCCTTCGGCCGTCTGAGTCAGCCACAGCTTGCCCGCCGTCGATCCGCTGACCGCATCGACCAGACGCACCGAGCCGCCATTGGCGCCCGAGCTGCCTGTCGCCATGCCGATGACATTCACGTCGCCGGTGGCCGAGACGCCGCTGGCGGCCACGTTCAACCGGGCGCCCACGTTGCGACCGAATGCCTTCGCCTGAACGGTCACGGAGGCATTGGTCGCGTTACTGCCGCGTGCCACCGCGTTGGCACTGCCGGCGATGGTGCCGCTGCCGGCATAGGCCGAGCTCATCAGGAACAGCAGCGATGATTTGCTGTTCAGCACTTCCACTGTCGACGTGGCATTGCCGCCGATCGAACCGCCGCCGCCAATGGCCGTCTGGCGCAAATCGACGATACCGGTGCTGTCCGCACCGGTATTGATCGTGGCGGTGGCGTTGCCGCCGTCGCCATTCTCGGCGCCCGCGTAGCCGCTGCCACCGAAACCTCCCTTCGCCGTGATATCCCCCATGACATAGCCACCGTTGGACACGGCCGTGGTCGTTACCTGCACGTCGCCGCCACGTCCACCTACGTAACCCGAGCCGGCGGCATCGCTGCCATCCCTGGCCTCGGCCTTGTGCACGACCGTCACGTTCTTGCCTCCCGTCGAACGGGCACGCAGGTCGCTTGTCGCCGACGCACCTGCCTCACCGTTACCGCGTTTCGGCTGCTGGAAGTGGGCCTGGCCGCCAGTGACCACGCTGCCGGCATCCACGGTACCGGTCGCGACGATGTCGAGCCGCCCGATGGCGCTGCCGCCCACAGCAGACGCCGCGTTCGGGGTGCCTCCACCGGCGTTGCCACCCGTCGCGGTCAGGCGTCCGGTAACGTCACCCTGGCCGCGCAGCAGCAATTCGGCTTGCGCAGTGCCGCCCGCACCGGCCGCCCCACGATTGCCGGTCGAGCCTCCCTCGCCCCCGGTGGCCGTGACCGTGCCACTGACGGCCGCCCGGGCCACGGTCGACGTCAGTTGCAGGCTGGCGCTCGCATTGCCGCCGCTTGCCGCGATGCCGTTCACGGCGCCGCCGCCATAGCCGCCCTCGGCCTTGACCCCGACAGTCAGTCCGGTCGCACGGCCGTCGGACAACGCCAGCGTGCTGGAGGCATCGCCGCCGCGGCCGCCTGCCCCGGCGTCCTGCTGGTAGGATACGCCACCGACGCCGCCGCGACCGCCGATGGCCGTTTGTTGCAGGGTCAGCTGGCCCGTCGTCGAGCCCGTGACCGCGTTGCTGAGCTGCACTGCGGCGCCATTGCCACTGGTGCCGCGGGCGCTGTCGCCACCGCGCCCCCCGGTGACGGTGGCAGCCACCCGCACCGGTCCGCTGACGGAACGGCCGGACGCGGTCGCGCCGGCCTGGCCGCCCGCGCCGCCGGCAACGGCACCGGCTGCACCGCCGGTGCCGCCGGTCGCGGTGGCCGTGACGTCCACAGCGCCCGCGCCGGCAGCGACGCCGCTCGCGGTCGCACTCGCATTCGCACCGGCGCATCCGCTACCGTCGATACCGCCCGAAGCGCCGCCTGCACCACCGGCGCCGCCTTGGCCACCGTTGGCCAGCGCCGCCGCCGTGGCTGCACCGCTGGCCGGCGCCGCCTGGGCCACAGCCTGTGCCGCACCGCCGGCACCGCCGGCACCACCGTTGGCGCCCGCCCCTCCCACACCGCCGGCACCGCCAGCGCCGCCGTTCGCTTCCGCACGGGCCGGCACGGTGCCCGCAGGCGTGTCGGTGGCGCTCGCCGCGCCGCCAGCGCCGCCCGGTCCGCCCGGTTGGCCGGCAGCGCTGCCACCGGTACCGGCCGTGCCGGGCGTGCCGTTGACGACGGCGGCGTAGCCCTGCTGGGCCAGCAGGGCAAGCAGCAAGGGAGTGGCGCGCAATACGTTGCGTGGTGTGGTACCGAGGGACATGAATGGTTCTCCTGTTGAGTGTGAAAGCGGGGACAAACTCCGGCACCCTGCAGTATCCGATGTTTTTTCGACAAAGTCCTTGGCAAAACCTTAATCGTTCTGAAGCGGGTTTGACGTCCCGCCGGGCATCCCGGCAGGTCGTGCGGAACGTTCTGAACAGGATAGGCGGACGCATAGTTGCGTTGACAAAGCGGGCCGCGGCGCCGCCTGACCGCTGACACTGTTGCCGGGTGAGGGGCGAAGGGGAAGAAAGCGTTCATAGCAAGCGGGGCACGGCGCCAGTCGACCGGCGTCGTGCCCGCGAACTGGCAGTGCGGCGTGCGGACCGGTCACCCGGCCGCACGCTGCATGATCAGCCGCGTGCCTTGCGGCCGGCAGTCGACACCCTGCAGCGCGGGCGATTGCAGGCTGTCGTTGGATATGCGCCTGCGGAAGTTCGGGTCTGGCGTGCGCGGGTGAATATCGACCAATAAATTATATATTCGATAATATAGGCAGTAGGAAAAATATTAACTTCTAAGCAAGTATTCACTCACCAGGGAAATGCCGGGGACGAAGCCGGAGAAGGGCAAACGCGGCGGCCCGCCGCCGCCCCGGTCATCGTGCGCGCGTCCGGCGCAGCCAGACCAGCGGCAGGCCAAGCGACAGCAGCAGCCAGGACGCCGGCTCGGGGACGGCAACCAGCACGTAGTCGAAACTGGCCCACGCGCCGTCGAGGAACACGTAGCGTGCGTCGATGAACAGCTCGTGCTGTCCCGCCGCTGCCGCATCCAGCGGCACCATGGCGCTGCCGAAAAATGCCTGGGCCTGGCTCAGCGTGTAGAACGTATTATTGAACACCTCGACACCTTCGAACGCCACGCTCAACTGCATGCGCGAGAATTCGCCGGCGTGGCTGAAATCCACGAAGTCCAGCCTGTAGCCGCTGTCGGTGGCCATGTCGAACAGAAACCTGGCGCTGGCGTCATACGTTCCCGCGGCCTTCGCACCGGGATCGCCGCCGCCGACCATCCGGCCGGCAGCGATGACGCTCCCTTGCGCATACCGGACATCGAGCGCGGGCGTCGGATCCGGGCGCAGCGCTGCAAATGACGATGTATCGTTGCTGGACTGCTCCAGCGGGGTGCCGCCGATGGCGGCGCGCGTCCAGACCTGCGCCACGCCCCAGCGCGCCGGGTCGGCGAACGTCATCCGCGCTTGCGTCTGCACCCGCTCCGCCCCTTGTATCGCAACGCTGGATGCCGCCAGTCCGCCCTGCCGGGCCTTGCCGGAAGTGATTGCTTCGCTGAGACCGGCTCCCGTCGTTTGCGAGACGCTCGTGGCGGTTCCTTGATACGCCGTCAGCGAGGCAGAGGCAAAACTGCGACCAATGGCAACGGCTTCGCTGCGCGCGTTGGCGCTGCCGCCCTGTTCGAAGGTGGCCTCCGCCGAGGCGGCAGCGTTCGCCTCCGTGGCCGACTCCGCCCGCGCATAGGATTCGGCCCGCCCCGGGCGGCCCGCCTGATTCTCGAAGGTGCGGCCCCGGGCGTCCGATTGCGCCAGGCTGCTGGCATACCCCAGCGCCCGGACGCTGCTGTTCGCCGTTGCGTTACCCGTCACGCCGCCGTTGCGGCCGCCAGCGGCCCCGCCCGTCGCCTCGGCCACGCCGCTGACCCTGGCGCCCGCCAGCGTGGACGTCAGTGTCAGCAAGGCGTTGGCGGTGCCACCGTCTCCGCCGTTCAGGCTGTAGCCGCCGGTGCCGCCCCGTGCTGCGGAATACACGCTCAGCACCCGGTTACTGCCATCCGTGCGCGTCAACGTCGAGATGCCCGCACCGCCCGTGCCGCCCTTGGCGCCGCCGAAATGACCGCCGCCTTCGCCGCCGACCGCCTGCTGTACCAGCACCAGGCCGACTTCGCCCGAGCCGTCCACGCTGTCGCTGGCGTAGCCCACGCCGCCATTGCCGGCGATGGCCTGGCCGGACGCTTCGCCACCCTGGCCGCCCACCGCGCGAGTCCGTACGTCGGTATCGGCGGTGCCGGTGCCGTGCAGCAACGCGGTACTGAGGCCGGTACCGCCATCGCCGGCGCGCTTGCCTGCTGCGGTGGCGCCGCCGCCCCGCCCGCCCGTCGCCACGACGAGGAGTTCATTGCTCGCGACGGTGGACAAGATGGTGTGTCCGCGGCCCGAGGCTGCAGCCGACGCGTCACCGCCCTGCCCGCCGTGGCCGGCAATTCCCTCGCCGCCGATACCGCCCGTGGCGGCCACGGTCAGCACCAGCCTGCCCTGCGATATCGCGCTGGCGGTTGCGCGGCCCTGGCCGCCGCGCATGGCAGTGCCGTTGGCCGTGGCGCCCTGCCCGCCCCAGCCGCCGTTGGCGCTGATGTCCGCCGTGGTCGATGGTGCCTGCGATACCAGCGTCAGGTCCACGTCGCCGTCGCCGGCCCTTCCACCGCCGGCGCCACCGGCACCGCCATCGCCTCCCGCTGCGTACAGCAGGATAGGCCCGGAGGTCATGCCGGTCAGATGCGCGCGCAGCTCGCCGTTGCCGGCGTCGCCGCCGCGCCCGGCCGTCGAACTGCCGCCGTTGCCGCCTCGTAGCCACAGTTGTGCGTCCACGTTCGCGCCGCCCTGGCCGCGGAAGGTGCCCGTGGCACTCCCGCCGCGCCCTCCGGTCGCGCCGTCCAACGCCCCGCTGCCCGTGCCGCCGGCCGTCATGCTGCGCAACGCCAGCCACGCGCCGGTGGCGTCGATCGCTCCCACCGCGGCGCCGCCGTGAACGGGACCGGCGCCGCCAACCGTGTTACCGGCATTGCCGCCAACCGCCGTGCTTTGCGCGCGCACGATCCCCGTCTGCCCGCCCCGCACGCGCACCGCCGCGGTGGCGGTCCCGGCACGGCGGCGCGCGCCCGCCGTCAGAACCGCGCCGGCCGCCCCGCCATGGGCCTGTGCGGTGGCCGAGATCTCGCGCGTGCCGGTCGCCGCCACGGTTGCCACGGCATCGCCGCCGTTGCCGCCCACGCCCGAGGCACCCGGCGCCGCGCCCGCGCCGGCAGCGCCGGGGGTACCCGGCTCGCCACCGTTGCCGCCCGCGGCGCGGGCCGCCGCGACGATGTCCGCCGCACCGATACTCAGGACATGGAGCGCGGTGGCCGTACCGCCATGGCCGCCATTGCCGGCAGCGCCGCCATTCTGGCCGGATGCGCCGCCGGCGCCATTGCCGCCTTTGCCGCCGTTACCGCCGGTGGCGAGTGCACCGACCTGGGCCAGACCGGCCGTGGCGACCGCCGCGCCGCCCGCAGCTCCGTCACCGCCCCGCGCGCCAGGCTGCGCCCCGTCAGCACCGCCCTGCCCAGGCGCGCCATGCACGTCAGCGGTCTGCCCACCCGCCCATGCAGGGCCGAAGGCCAGCGCCAGGGCGAGCGCCAGCACCGCGGGTCGCGGCGCACGTTGCGACGAAGGGGATGAGGGGATAGTGCATTGTTTGTGCATGGCCGGCTCCTGCGCTGAGGTGGGCCCGCGTCATGGCACATGGAGTTCGCCCGCGCGGGCGCCGCGGCGACGAGACCATTATAGGTTTACGTTTCGCTCACGATTTTGATTTTCGCTGCTTGCATGAAGCAAGCTGTCGCGTCACCGCCACCATGCAGGAAAGCGCCGCCGGCCCTGGAGATTGTGGCATACCACCCTCGCCAGCCGGCGGGACAACGCCATGAAAAACGGCGCCCGCAGGCGCCGTCCGATGCAGCGGGAGAGCTTCAGCCGCGCAGCGCGCTGGCCGCCTTGGCCAGCGCCGTGATGTGGCCCCAGTCGCCGGCCTTCATCGCATCCTTCGGCGTCAACCACGAGCCGCCCACGCAGGCGACGTTCTTCAGCGCGAGGAACGCCGGCGCCGTTTCCTGCGAGATGCCGCCCGTCGGGCAGAACGTGATGTCCGGCAGCGGTCCGCCGATGGCGTTCAGCATGCCGACGCCGCCCGCCGGCACGGCCGGGAACAGTTTCAGTTGGCGGAAGCCCTGCTCGCGTGCCTTCATCACTTCCGACGGCGTCATCACGCCCGGCAGCAACGCCAGGCCGGACGACTTCTGCGCGGCGATCAGCGCGTCCGTCAGGCCGGGCGAGACGCCGAACACGGCGCCCGCATCGCGCGCGGCGGCAAATTCCTCCGGCTGCGTCAGGGTACCGACGCCGACGATCGCGCCTTCCACTTCGCTCATGGCGCGGATCGCGGCCAGGCCGTGCTGCGTACGCAGCGTCACTTCCAGCACGCGGATGCCGCCTGCGACGAGGGCTTTGGCCAGCGGCACGGCGTGGTCGGGATCGTCGATCGCAATCACGGGGATCACGGCCGAGGTACGCATAATGTCGAGCAGGTTCATGGTCATGGCGCTTTCTTTACGAGGAAATCTTCATCGGAACCGGGCACGGTATTGCCCACATTGTCTTCACCGTGCAGTTCCACGGTGGTGTCGCGCGGCGAAGGCAGGCCGAACGTCGTCGCGCCCTGCTCCGCCGCCGACACGGCGGCGCGGAACATGCCGAACAGTTCGCGGCCCATGCCGACGTGGCTTGGCGTCAGGTCGGCGTGCGCCTGCGCGCGCGCGTGCCATTCCTTCGCGTCGACCTTCGCTTCCAGCACGCCGGTGGCGGCGTCCAGGTGGATGATGTCGCCGTCGCGCACGAGGCCCAGCGGACCGCCAGCCAGGATCTCCGGCGACACGTGGATCGCCGCCGGCACCTTGCCGGAAGCGCCCGACATGCGGCCGTCCGTCACCAGCGCCACCTTGCGGCCGGCATCCTGCAGGTTCGCCAGCGCCGGGGTCAGCGCGTGCAGTTCCGGCATGCCGTTGGCGCGCGGGCCCTGGAAGCGCAGCACCGCGACGAAGTCGCGATCGAGCTTGCCGGCCTTGTAGGCGGCCATGAAATCTTCCTGCGAGTTGAACACCAGCGCCGGCGCTTCCACCGCGCGGTGCTCGACTTTCACGGCCGAGACCTTCATCACGGCGCGGCCCAGGTTACCGTCCACCAGCACCATGCCGCCATCCTTCGAGAACGGCTCGGTGGCGGGACGCACCACATTCAGGTCGCCCGACACGGCCGGCGAATCCTTGAACACGACGCCCTTGCCGCCTTCGGCCAGGAACGGCTCCTTGCAGTGGTTGCGCAAGCCACGGCCCATGATGGTCGTCACGTCCTCGTGCAGCAGGCCCGCATCGAGCAGCTCGCGGATGACGAAGCCCGTGCCGCCGGCCGCGTGGAAGTGGTTCACGTCCGCATCACCGTTCGGGTAGATGCGCGCCAGCAGCGGCACCACGGCCGACAGGTCGTTGAAGTCGTCCCAGTCGATGACGATGCCGGCCGCCTTGGCGATCGCTGGCAGGTGCAGCGTGTGGTTGGTCGAGCCGCCCGTCGCCAGCAGCGCGACGACGGCGTTGACGATGCATTTCTCGTCGACGATATGACCGACCGGGATGTATTCATCGCCCTGCTCGGAGATCAGCGCGGCGCGCTGGGCGGCGGCGGCCGTCAGCTGGTCGCGCAGCTCCGTGCCCGGCGTGATGAACGCGGCGCCCGGCAGGTGCAGGCCCATGACTTCCATCAGCATCTGGTTGCTGTTGGCGGTGCCGTAGAACGTGCAGGTGCCGGCGCCGTGGTACGACTTCGCCTCGCCTTCCAGCAGTTCCTCGCGGGTGGCCTTGCCCTGCGCGTAGCGCTGGCGAATCGCCGCCTTTTCCTTGTTCGACAGGCCCGAAGTCATCGGGCCGCCCGGCACGAACACGGCAGGCAGGTGACCGAAGTGCAGTGCACCGATCAGGAGGCCCGGCACGATCTTGTCGCAGATGCCGAGGTAGACGGCGCTGTCGAACATATTGTGCGACAGGGCGATGGCCGTTCCCATGGCGATGGCGTCGCGCGAGAACAGCGACAGCTCCATGCCCGGCTGGCCTTGCGTGACGCCGTCGCACATGGCGGGCACGCCGCCGGCAAACTGCGCCACGGCACCCACTTCACGCACGGCGTCCTTGATGATCTTCGGGAAGTACTCGAACGGCTGGTGCGCCGACAGCATGTCGTTGTACGACGAAACGATCGCCACGGAAGCCTTCTTGACTTCCTTCAGGATCAGCTTGTCGTTGGCGGGGAAGGCGGCGAAGCCGTGGGCAAGGTTGGTGCAGGACAGCGAGCCGCGCTGCGGGCCCTTGACGCGGGCCGCTTCGAGGTGCGCCAGATAGGCGCCACGCGAAGGACGGCTGCGCGCGATGATGCGCGCGGTGACTTTTTCGAGGACTGGGTGCAAGGCCATTATGCTTCCTTATCGATGAATTCCCGAAATTTTACTACGAAACAGGGCGAGCGTGTATTTGTGCGGTCTACAGAATGAAATGGCAAACGCAAACGGCGCCACGCAGGCGCCGCTGGGTGATTTTTTCGCGGCATCTGCAACAAACACGTAGTGAAGTTACCCTCTTTTCCTGTATAGTTTAGCCAATATTCCCAACCGACTTCCCAACTGACCAGACCCCATGCGCCAGCCAGCCCTTACTACCACCGCGTCCTTTCAAGCCCTGGAATCCCACGCCGTCGATGCGAAAGCGTGGCAACTGCGCGAACTGTTCGCCGCCGATCCGCAGCGCTTTCCGAAGCTGACGGTCGATGCGGCCGGCCTGTTCCTGGACTATTCCAAGAACCGCCTGGACAGCCGGACGATGGAATTGCTGCTCGACGTGGCCCGCGAACGGGGCGTGGAAGGGCAGCGCGACGCCATGTTTGCCGGCGACAAAATTAATCTTACCGAACATCGCAGCGTGCTGCACACGGCCCTGCGTATGCCGCGCGGCAAGGAGCTTGTCGTCGACGGCCAGGACATCAACGCCGACGTGCACGCGGTGCTCGACCGGGTAAAAGCGTTTACCGACAAGGTGCGTGCCGGCACGTGGCTGGGCTATAGCGGCAAGCCGATCACCGACATCGTCAACATCGGCATCGGCGGCTCCGACCTGGGCCCGAAGATGGCCGTGCTGGCGCTGCGCTCGTACGCGCACCCGCGCCTGAAGATGCATTTCGTCTCCAACGTGGACGGCCATGACATGGATGCCGTGCTGGCCCAGGTCAACCACGAAACGACGCTGTTCATCGTTGCGTCGAAAACCTTCACCACCGCCGAGACGATGCTGAACGCGCAGACGGCGCGGCGCTGGTTCCTGTGCGAAGGCAAGGAAGAGGACCTGGCGCGCCACTTCGTGGCCGTCTCCACCAACACGGAAGCGGTCAGCAAGTTCGGCATCGACGTCGACAATATGTTCCCGTTCTGGGACTGGGTCGGCGGCCGCTATTCGGTCTGGTCGGCCATCGGCCTGCCGGTCGCGCTGGCTGTGGGCTTCGGCTACTTCCAGACGATGCTCGACGGGGCGCATGCCATGGACGAGCACTTCCGCACGGCGCCGCTGGAGCAGAACATGCCGGTGCTGCTCGCGCTGGTCGGCTTCTGGAACCGCCAGTTCCTCGGCGCCGCGTCGCTGTCGATCGCGCCGTACCACCAGGACCTGAACCGCTTCCCCGCCTACCTGCAGCAGCTCGACATGGAAAGCAACGGCAAGCGCGTGACGAAAAGTGGCCAGCCCGTCGACACGCCGACGTGCCCGATCGTCTGGGGCGAATGCGGCACGAATGCGCAGCACGCGTACTTCCAGCTGCTGCATCAGGGCACCGACATCGTGCCGATCGACTTCATCGCCGCGCTGCGCGCCACGCACGACCTGGAAGGCCATCACGACGCGCTGCTGGCGAACTGCTTCGCGCAGTCGGAAGCCTTCATGAAGGGCAAGACGGCCGCTGAAGTACGCAAGGAACTGCAGGCGCAGGGCCTGACGGAGACAAAGATCGACGAACTGGTGCCGCACAAGACATTCCCCGGCAACCGCCCGTCCAACACGATCCTGATGGACCAGCTGACGCCGGCCACGCTGGGCGCCCTGATCGCGCTGTACGAGCACAAGACGTTCGTGCAGGGCGTGATCTGGGACATCGCCAGCTTCGACCAGTGGGGCGTGGAGCTGGGCAAGGTGTTGGCCAAGAAGATCCAGGCCGAGCTGGAAGGCGACGTCGACCAGGCGGCGCACGACAGCTCGACCAATGGCCTGATCGTGATGGCGAAAGGTGCGAAAATCGAATGAACGACAGTCGAATGAGCGGTGTTGAAGTGGTCTGGGACGAGCCGATGCAGGTCGGCGAAGGTCCGCTGTGGGAGCCGCGCGAAGGCGCGCTGTACTGGGTCGATATCGACGGCTTTGCCGTGCACCGGCTCGATACCGCGTCCGGCCGCCATACGGCATGGACGATGGCGACGGAACCTTCCGCGCTGGCGCGCCATGCGAACGGCGGCATCGTCGTCGCCACCCGCGCCGGCTTCGTCCACCTGGACCCGGCCACGGACACCATCACCGACATCGCGCCCTCCCCGTTCGACCAGGCCAAGGCCCGCTTCAACGACGGCAAGGCCGATGCGGCCGGCCGCTTCTGGGTCGGCACGATCTACGAACCGCGCGACCAGCCGGCCGCCGAGATGTACGTGCTGGAAAAGGGCACGGTGCGCCTGGCCTGGTCCGGCGGCATGACAAACTCGAACGGCCTGGGATTCAGCCCGGACAACCGGACCATGTACCACGCCGACACGACGTCGCACACGGTGCGCCGCTTCGATTTCGATCCGGCTACCGGCAGCGCAACCAACCTGCGCGAACTGGCGCAGTTCTCGATGGACAAGGCGAACAACTACGGCGGCCGTCCCGATGGCGCGGCCGTGGACAGCGAAGGCAATTACTGGGTCGCCATGTTCGAAGGCGGGCGTATCGTCAAGCTGTCGCCCTCGGGCGAGCAGCTCGACGAGATCGCGCTGCCCGTGCGCTGCCCCACGATGGTGGCGTTCGGCGGCCCGGACCTGCGCACGCTGTACGTCACCAGCGCGGGCAAGCGCCCCCAGGCGGAGCTGGACCAGTTCCCGCTGTCGGGCAAGGTGCTGGCGATCCGTGTGCCCGTTGCCGGCCTTGAACAACCGGCGTATGTTGGCTGACAGGGCCGACAGGGCACGCGACGTCTTCCTGTAGTATATTTTCACCGGAAGCTGCATATCCGGTAGTAATTTTCCACAGAATTCACACATTACATATTATGGCTCTCACCGACTTTGACCTGGTTCTGTTTGGCGGCAGTGGCGATCTCTCGATGCGCAAACTGCTCCCTGCGATGTTCTCCCGCGACCTGTGCGGCGACCTGCCGCCGACGGCCCGCATCGTCTGCGTCGGCCGGCACGACAACACCACGGAAGAATTCATCGAGACGGTCAACGCCATGTCGCGGCCGCACATCAAGTCGTCCAAGGCCACGCCGGAAGCGTGGGAGCGCTTTACCCGCCGCATCGTCTACGTGTCCGTCAACGCCACCGATTCGGGCTCGTACGATGGCCTGGCCGCCGCGCTGCGCGACCAGCCCGGCCTGACGCGCGTGTACTACCTGGCGACGCCGCCGGCGCTGTTCGCGCAGATCTGCCACAACCTGATGGAAAACCGCCTCGTCACGAAGGAATCGCGTGTCGTGCTGGAGAAGCCGCTGGGCCGCGACCTGGCCTCGGCCAAGCAGATCAACCGCGAAGTGGGCGAAGTCTTCGAGGAATCGCAGATCTACCGGATCGACCACTACCTGGGCAAGGAAACGGTGCAGAACCTGCTGGCGCTGCGCTTCGGGAACATCCTGTTCGAGCCGCTGTGGCGCCGCGAATGGATTTCGGACGTGCAGATCACCATCGCCGAGAAGCTCGGCGTGGGCAACCGCATCGGCTATTACGACACGTCCGGCGCACTGCGCGACATGCTGCAGAACCACCTGCTGCAACTGCTGTGCATCGTGGCGATGGAGCCGCCCGCATCGACGGCGCCGGATGCCGTGCGTGACGCCAAGCTGCAGGTCCTGCGCTCGCTGAAGCGCTTTACGCCAACGACGCTGGCGCAGAACATCGTGCGCGGCCAGTACCGCGCCGGCCATGTGGACGGCCAGGCCGTGCCGAGCTACCGCGACGAGCCGGAAGCGCCGCAGCACTCGCGCACCGAGACGTTCGTGGCGATGAAGGCGGAGATCGATACGTGGCGCTGGGCCGGCGTGCCGTTCTACCTGCGCACCGGCAAACGGATGGCGGACGGCCTGGCGGAAATCGTCGTGCGCTTCAAGCAGATCCCGCACTCGATCTTCAACCAGCCGACGTCGTCGTTCCAGCCGAACTCCCTCGTCATCCGCCTGCAGCCGGACGAAGGGCTGCGCATGAACCTGATGGCGAAGACGCCGGGCGAAGGCATGCGCCTGAAACCGGCCGAGCTGGAACTGGACTTCCGCGAGACGTTCAAGACGCCGCGCATGGATGCCTACGAGCGCCTGCTGCTCGACGTGCTGCGCGGCCAGCTGACGCTGTTCATGCGTGGCGACGAACTGGAAGCGGCATGGGAATGGGTCGAGCCGATCCTGAACAACTGGGAGCAGGACGACACGGCGCCGCTGCCTTACACGTCCGGTACGTGGGGCCCGGCCGCGGCCAGCGCGCTGATCGGCCGCGACGGCC
>Ga0265797_10005162_pt1 | contig 19292 bp, 12 predicted proteins | sample P2T30metagenome_FD_192433 | JGI IMG/M metagenome (GOLD analysis project Ga0265797, IMG submission 192433) | Plant litter microbial communities from East Loma Ridge, Irvine, California - P2 T30 | ecosystem: Environmental > Terrestrial > Plant litter > Unclassified | place: USA: California... | reverse complement strand
CGCACGCTGTTGTCAAGGATTGCCATGTGCAGACTAAAAGCATGTTCAACCAGGCGGGGAGCTCGAGCCGGATGCGATCGGCATTTCCAGTGTCTCTCCCCTGCAACTTGTTCGACAGGGAGGCACCACACTCATACGGGCAAGGTGGCCACTCAGGCGAAGACCGCATGCCATGACCACTCATTGCACACACACCTCACGCGCAGAACGATGTCATCGTTCGAATCCAGTCGACTCTGCAGCGCGCTGCGAACGAGAGGGACGATCATATCATAGCACGATAACATATCATTAGAACTGTCATATATGTGCGGTCGCTGGAGACTCCCCGCGGCGCTCCAACGCACCACGGTTCCGGTAATCAGACAGCGGGCGGACGTGTTAGGGGACGGCCCAGGTGATCTGGTGGATTTCCAGCAAATCACGGCCCAGGAAAGACCCTTTGGGTTTTACAACCTCCGAGCCCACTACCAAAAGCATGACGTGCCAGTGCGGCGCGGCAGCGTGTGCACGGTGTGCCGGCCATGTTCCTGAAAAGTACTCGGCGCTTGACGCGATCCTTTGCCCGGGAGTTCGTCGAAACGGGAGGCATAGCGCAAAATGGCTAGCAGGGGGCGACGTTACGGGCGACGCGCCTGCGACTCAAGGACGAGTCTAGCATGACAAGGGCTGTCATGGTCTGCCTCCCTGTGCACTGTGCGCGGTGGCTTGCCCAGGCTCTCCATGCTCGTAACGTCCCTCCAAGGGCGAGTTGCGGTGCTCCAGAGCAGTCGGCATCCGCTCTCCCTATGATCGCTCCACACGCCCGCGACACATAGATGGCCTGACCTCGGGACCTTGCTATCTTGTAAAGTTGTAGCTCGTCGCCCTGACGTCCCAAAACCCGGCGCCCCATAGAGAGTTTGATCGGCTAGTTACAGGTCTTAGCACCCTAAGACTGGACCGTCTGTCCGCCACAATTTTGTGAGACCCTCCTATAACCCTGGCAGCACTCTAATGTTGGCTCACGACATCCCTCCTTCTTTGCCAGTAGTGGGGAGCCAGCAGCGCCGGACGCGTGCAATACCAAACGGACATCGTCTCGACCAAACCAACCCTTCTGGACTGGTCAACACCAATACTCGTGAACCAAAGAAACGTAGGAACGTGGAGTTCTCTGCCAGTACCGACAATCTTGGTGAGTCCGCAATCAGCTCACCGCTGCTACCTCGCGACTTGTCTTAGACACACAGGGCTGACGTTGTCTTGCCCCAATTAGCGATCAGGGACGACCCTCGCGCAATCCGCAAGCAGGATATCGGCGACCTTTTGCGACAAGATCCGAAGCACCACCTGAAGAATCAAAGCCTGGACGAACGGAAACCGTCGAAGATCCAACCCGAACAACATCCTACAATTGCTCGACTCAAAGGACAACGCAACAGTATGCTGGCCGCGAAAGGACGTGAGTCACGGCGTGAGCGCACGTTCATCGGCTCACAATGTGCTGCCTGCGAGGAGCCTCTGGAGCACACCCTTCGTGGTGAACGAATTCTCCAGCTTTCATGCGGCCATGTTGCGCATGAGGCTTGCTTTTACGAATACATCAAGGAGTTCGAGGCGCAGAGTTGCCCAACATGCGATGCACCTTTAGGCCTGGACCCGAGTAGAGGAGCTGGAATCGACTTTGAGAACCTTAACAAGCTTGTGCGCTCAGCGCAGGCTCCCGAACCCAGAGATACTTCTAGAGATACTCAGGCAACACCAACGCCTTCATCATGGCGTCACGAAAGTGCACAAATATCTCCTCAAATGCAAACACCACGGCAACCACAACCGCGCCGCAACACAAGAGAGCATTTACTACCGGAACGTGCCCGCCATCCTCCAACACGCCACGAACGATATGATTCGTCATCGCAAGGACACTCACATGGACACGGCAGGAACACGAGCGGAGATACTGGCATGATGTCAACCACTGCTCCAACCACAGATTACGCCGAAACTCAACATACCCGACGACAGGACTACGATGCGCAATCAATGCGTACAAGCTCTAGTGCAGGCCGTCGCGCCACAAGAAACCCCATTCCGGCGCCGACTGTAACTGTTCGTAGTGAATTCCCGACACTCAGTAAATCTCGTCAGCAGCAAAGCTTGACATGTCTCGTTACCGTGGAAGTTGTGGATGGCAAATGGCAAGCAAATGCTGAGGACATGAGAGTTGTATCCGCGCACCAACCTGGAACTGAAGACTTGCAGAGTAAAGCGAAGTCATTCCGCTCTCAGGAATCACATCGACCAATCGACAGCGTGCACGAGGCTTACAACTTCAAGAGCACTCTGGAGACTGCCAAGCACGACCTCTTCAACCGAGTGGATAACTGGCATGGACTCGACGTCACGCGCTTTGGCCGTCTGATACTACACGGCACAATGCGTGTTGGCAAAGACCGACAATCGTGGCAGGAATTGGAATGTTATTTGTTCGAGGAAATGCTTATTTGTGTCAAGGAAAAGAAAACTTCTTCCAACGAGAGCCAACATTGGGATGGCACGGATCCAGCGTCGAAGGTGAAGCCAAAGTGCACTCTGAAGGGTTCAATCTTGATCAAGAAGCACTTGAAGGATGTCGAACATGTTCAACAATACGGCATTCTAACACTCAGCCTTTCGGTTGCTGAATTGCCCCACTTCCACTTGATGTTCACGGAGCGTAACCAGCTCGACATCTGGAGACGAGCGCTTGCAGACCTGGACCACTTTGAGGCACCAGAGCCTCGGCAAGAATACGAGCAAGACACTTCCACCGACGAGGACGATTACAGGACCGGCACTTCTTCAAACCCGAAGCGTGCTTCTTCGGCACATTCGTCAACATATGGAGCCAGCAGATCACAGGTAACTGCCAACACCGAATACACCAGTTCGCGCGTAGGCGGCCACGACATGCGTTTGAGCGCATCACCTGTTCATGTTCCACTCGATGTTGTCGTCGTTGTTCCAGTCTCCTCATCCATGCAAGGTCTTAAGATCAACCTCTTGAGAGACGCACTCCGGTTCATGGTCTCGCATCTCGGCGAGAATGACCGCATGGGCCTTGTCACATTCGGCTCGGCTGCAGGTGGTGTGCCCCTTGTTGGCATGACGTCGAAGAACTGGAAGGGCTGGTCATCAATCCTCAGCTCTATCAGACCAATTGGCCAAAAGAGCATGCGCGCTGATGTGGTTGAGGGTGCTAACGTAGCCATGGACCTGCTCATGCAGCGCAAGTCAGCCAACCCGCTCTCCAGCATTCTGCTCATCAGCGACTCCCCTACCTCGGACACGGACAGCGTTGACTTTGTCGTTTCTCGTGCAGAAGCTGCTAAGATCTCTATTCACTCCTTCGGCCTAGGTCTCACGCACAAGCCAGATACCATGGTTGAGCTTTCCACACGCACCAAGGCTTCTTACACCTACGTCAAGGACTGGATGATGCTTCGTGAGTGCGTCGCAGGCTGCCTGGGCTCGCTGCAGACGATCTCACACCAGAATGTTAAGGTTAAGCTCCGCATTCCTGAAGGATCACCCGCGAAGTTTGTCAAGATTAGTGGTGCGCTTCACATCACTAAGCGCGCCACTGGCCGTGATGCTGAAGCATCTCTGGGTGATCTGCGATTTGGCGACAAAAGAGATATCTTGGTGCAGCTTGTCATCGCCCCGGACAACTCCACTCCGGATCACGTTCCCGCCGATCCTTGGGAAAGTATGATCTCTGGACTTGAAGCTCTTGGAGGTCCCTTCGACCAGGACGAGATGCGTACTTTATCCGTGGAAGAGCTTCCGTTGCTCCAAGCCGACCTCTCTTGGGGAGACGTCCTCCGTGAGGGCCACCTTTCACAGGCTCCACGCCCATCCTTGCTCGCCATCACAATGCTTCCTAGCTCTCGCAAGTCTACTCGTCCACCTTCACCACCTATTCCTCCTCACCCTCACGTTGTGCAGCGACGCATGGAGCTCCTTACTTCCGATATGCTCTCACGATCGTTGACTCTGGTCTCCCGCGGACAAAACGAGCGTGCTCATCATCTCCTAGCTGAGACTCGCAGTATTCTCAAAGGCCTCGGAAAAGGCGGACTTCCACCCCTTCCACCACCCCCGAGCGGTGCCCTGCCACCGACACCGAAGATCGCGGGAAATTCCCCCACGGACTCGAGCTACAACTCCGCCGCCAGCGTCAGCACTCGTGCGCCTTCGCCGCCACGCCCAGAGCCTATTCACACTTTCACACCTGCTGCTGGTATCGACTCCAAAACCATGTCAGCGCTCGACTACGAGCTCGAGAGCGGTTTGGAATGGATCAGCCACCCCGCTGTTTTCAGCCGCGACTCGCGCAAAGCCGTTCTCCAAACCATCGGCGTCATCTCGTCGCAGCGCGGCCTGTCGTTCCGAACGCCTTCCGAAAGCCTCTGGGCAAACCGCATCCCAGGCATCAAGAACCTTACGGAGCAAAGCCGCGAATGGCGCGAAGTCGGTGACGAGAGCCTGGCCGAAGAGAGGTGATGAGCCGACCAGACCACCCGCTTTTTCTCGAATCCATTATTATTTCATCTCATTACTTGACGACGAACATGTTGGGCAAACTGGGCTAGGGTTTTTGGGTTTTATACTGGTTACCCACAGCACAGAACGACGACGACAACTGCTTTTGACGACGAACACCCAAAATACCCACCAAAACCTACCTCTCGCGGGCTGATCTGCGTCACCGTTTGCGCGCGCTACGCCTCCAGTCGATCTCCTCAACCTTACCCCCTATCTATCAACAACTCTACCACCACGACCTTAACGACTGGATCGTTTCATAATTTGTCATCAATCTAATTCGACTCAACAACGGGTTTATCGAAACCATAAAAACAACGACAACCGAAAACTATGTGTGTGCATATCTGTACATTTCTTGTTCTACACACGCAAACAAAAAAGAAAAGAGGCACCAGTGCTGGGAGGGGAAAAGGGAAGGGAAAAGCAAAAGGATGGGAATGGGCCTTTCTGGGGAATGACTCTTTCCTTCTGGGGGTTTTTCTTCTCTCTTCGGGAATTCTTTGATCTGCTTCCAATGATTTTCCCTGTAATGGGGGAGTCAAGTTCGATACCACAATTGCGATTGCTTTGATTTTATATAGCGCGTTGCTGCCTGTCCTTATTGGCTTGAAAATATGAACCGCCAATTTTTTTGTACACCTTTGATCTTTTCGCGCTTTGAACGTCATTCCCTCTTCCTTTGTCTGAATAGTGAGCATGAATCTTGATACCATTGAGAACATTAATTTGAAGACTGGCAGTACGCTATCTGAGCTAAAGTTCTAAAATCAGTAGGCCTGCCGTGTGCGTCTGCACAAAGGTATCGCACATGTTCAATATAATACACAAGCAGCTTCCATCCTTCGACTCGTACACCACTCTCGCCCTCACTTGGTCTCAAAGTAATTAGTCACTGCAGTAACGAGGTCGCTCTTCTTCAGAATGCCCTTGCCCAGCTTGTGCGCCGCCAGGAAAGCTTTCAGGTCCTTGACCGTCATCTTCGTCAGAGCGTCTTTCTCGTACGCCTCGCGAACGTCGCTGTCGCTCGGCCCGGCTGCCGCATCGCTGTCGCCGCTTTCTTGCTTCGCTTTCTTCGCGCCTGCAGGTGCCGGAGTCGCTCGCGAGCGCTTGGTGCCGCCGTTGGCGGTGGGGTGGTAGTGCGAGTTGTGTTCTTTTTGCCAGGCGCGGTGTGCAGCATCTAGTCTCTCGCCCCATTCTACGACGTAGGAGCCTGCGCGCTTGTCGATCTGGCGGTGGCGGGGGATGGTTTTGTCTTCTGCCTTTTCGGGGACATCTTCCTCGAGCGCCAGGGCTTGCAGGATGCGGTAGAACCATTGCAGGGCTGGGTTGGGGTAGCTTTGTGGGTCGTAGATGCCCTTGGGCAATTGTAGTTGCTGGACCACAGTGCGCATTGCGTCAATGACTTCGTTGGGCGCTTGGATGTGGTGGATCTCGGGAGGGTGGCGGATATCATCCGCGAATGGCAGAGGCTTGATCCAGAAGCCGGGTGGCATTGTTTGTTCGCCGTCGTCGTTGCGACTCTCTGATCCAGGGAGGACAGCTGCGAGGGTTGGGGAGGCGTTCTTGCGAGGGATGAACCAGGCAAGTGCCATTTTGTCGCTGGCAAGCATTTTCTGGTGGAGAGCGCTAAAGACTCGCGTTGAGCCGACATATTCCTCTTCACTAGGATAGATGAAGGTGGCAGGTTTGTAGTTCGCCCATGTCGGGAGCATGGATGCTGGTTTGAAGCCAATGATCCTGAGGACTGGGTTACCAAAGTTCTTGATCTTAGACAACTCCTCGACGCTGAAGGAGATTGTCTCGCCGCCAAACTTGAAGGCTTTGCGCACTTCAACCTTCTCGACGGCACGCGCTGTGTCGTCAGCCATCAGCGTAGTGTTCAGGACAGCGATTTGTGGCTTGTCGCTGTCTTCAGGCAAGTAAATGTATGAAGTCCGCTTTGGCTCCTGACGCTTGAGGATGATGTAGCCTTTGACACCAATCTTGATGTCTGGGCCGATTTCGAAAGGAAGATTGGCGAAGAGCGCACGCTTTGGCGCAGCACGTGAGGCGACGGAGGACAACAATGACTGTAGCAGGCTAATACCGTCCTTAGCGGTAGAAGATGCAGCTTTGATGTCGCTGGTCAAGGGTGCTGGTGCGTTGGGATCTTCTGGAGTACTTGAGTAGACAACATCGTCGTAGAACTTGCTGCGATCGAATGTGTGGCCACGGTCTGGATGAGAGATGGGGAACAGCTCGATGGTGACTCCAAGATCATAAAGATCCTTGGCCCGAACAATGGCAGATTTGCGAGCGTCCTTAGTCTGGTCGGTGCCGTGAGGGTTGTCGTTGTCGGTAACGAGGAAGAGGCGCCGCGATGAGAAGTTGGGAGCCTTGGTGGTGAAGATTTGGTTTGCACAGAACAGTAAATTGGCCATGCTGACTTCATCACTGCTTGCCTGCAACAAGTCCTGTCGTTCGTCCTCGTCCTCGACCATGTCCCTCAGCTTCTTGACGTCCGCAGCTGCGGGTACATCGAGGTCAGTCAGGAGGTAGCAGTGCGGGTACTGCAGACCAGGGCCTTCGCCATCGCTATCGTCTTGGAAACGACTCTTCTCGGTGCCAAACAGAAGAATGCCCATCATGTCATTAGGGTTGCTGATGATGCGCTGCTGCATGAGCGCGTATGCACATTTTAGAGCTGCCAGGGTTGGTGATAGTGCAGTGTCAGGTTTCTTCTCGTTGAACTCGGATGGTGGTGTTAGCATAGATTTGCTGACATCGATCGCGAACAGGACGGCGTCTTTGACTGTTTTGTAGCCAGAGTCGTCAACCTCATCCTCCTCCTCTTCCTCTTCAGGGTCGCGAGGATAGTGCGAGTCTGACATGATGGCCGGTATTGTTGTAGTGGTTGATGCTAGATGATGAAAGAGTTGAGATCGCTCGAATCAAGTCCAGTCCCTATTCGCTCTTACAGCATTGTGTTCCAATGAAAGTGGCGTTTGTCCTTTAGATGTAGTTGAAGCAGCAGCAAGCAGGCAGCGCGCGCGCAAGGCAACGAAGCTCGATGTGCCCATTTAAGGGTTAGGGTAGGACGCGCCTGGACTGAATCTCAAATCAAATTGGAATGCTCAGACGCAGGACGTCATCACTCGGCTGGCCTTGCCCGCGCGGCCATTCTGCAGCTGCTGGTCAGCATCATTCGAGGCCGTCTCGTCTCACAAAGTTGCTGGCCGACATTCACTCACTCTCGCTATCAAAAAACACCACGCCACCACCACCCTGGGTTGAGCAGACTCGCATATACAGCAGTCAGTCACGCTCACCATGAGCGCCTCCCAATCACTCCGCGCTCTTAGTAAGAGAGTCTCTCCAGCGCAATGCCTACACGCTCCCAAGTTTGGAGCATGGCAGCAGCAACGAGCACTCGCCACGCATGTGCCGCCTGTCACCCAGGACAAGACCTCCTCTGAGGGTCCGACTGCAATGGTCTTCATGAACATGGGTGGTCCCAGCAAGACCAGCGAGGTCCACGACTTCCTCTCTCGTCTATTTGCGGATGGCGATCTCATTCCTCTTGGCCCACTCCAAGGCTACCTCGGTCCCTTCATCGCGAAACGCCGCACGCCAAAGATTCAAAAGCAATATGCAGACATTGGCGGTGGAAGTCCCATCAGGAAGTGGAGCGAATACCAGGCAGCCGAGATGTGCAAGATTCTGGACAAGATCCGCCCGGAGAGTGCGCCTCATCTTCCCTACGTCGCTTTCAGGTACGCCGACCCTCTGACCGAGGAGATGTACACCAAGCTGCTGGAGGATGGTTTCGGAAAGGGCAAAGGCGGGCGTGCGGTTGCATTCACACAATACCCGCAATACTCGTGCAGCACAACTGGCAGCTCGCTGAATGAGCTTTGGAAATGGCGTCAACGTCTGGAGTCGCCTAGACGCAACACCAGCCTTACCGATGCTGAAGCTGAAGGCTCAATAAAGTGGAGTGTGATCGATCGCTGGCCCACGCACGAGGGCCTGGTTGAGGCGTTCGCTCAGAACATCGAAGCCGCCCTGCAGAAATACCCCAAGGAGCTCCGCGACAGCGTCGTCCTTCTTTACTCTGCTCACTCTCTCCCCATGTCGGTTGTCAACCGTGGCGACCCTTACCCGGCGGAGGTCGCCGCCACCGTGTGGGCTGTCCAGCAACGTCTTGGTCACCGCAACCCTTACCGTCTCTGCTGGCAATCTCAGGTCGGACCATCTGCATGGCTCGGCGCTCAGACCAGCGATACCGTCAAGAACCTTGTCAAGAAGGGCCAAAAGGATCTCGTCCTCATTCCCATTGCCTTCACTTCCGACCACATCGAGACTCTTTTCGAGATCGACCAAGAAGTCATCCACGAGGCAAACGAGCTCGGAGCCGACGGCAGAGTGACACGTGCGGAAAGTCTGAACGGCAACATGACTTTCATTCGCGGTTTGGCTGACTTGGCCAAAGCTCACCTTGACAGCGGTGAGGTGTGCTCCAGGCAAATGGGTCTCAGATGCCCTGGCTGCACAAGTGAAAGATGCCTTGAACAGAAGAAGTTCTTCCTTGGGCAGCACGAGCGCACCAACGACGCTGTAACCTTGTAAAATCTTGTATCTATGTATGTAGCCGTTCTAGCGATGTAATAATACTGTTGAAAGTATGTTAATACCGCCATCCATCACCCTTCACTCTCACCTCACTTCAGATGAGAAGACTCACTTGCTTCACTCACTGAAGCGCCCAATAAGGCTGTCACATGCCAAACTAACGACTGTCACGTGAAAGTGGTCGCCGTCGCCACTGGCAACAAAGTTCTTAAAAGTTGCCCTGCCGTCCCTTCACCTCCCTTCACGACTCCAAGCCACTACCGACGGCAACAGCTTCAATTTTCGAAGGTACGTACACACAGAGACAGGCAGCAGCAGCAGCAGCAGCAGCAGGCAAGCAGACAGGCAAATGGACAGGCAGGCAGGCAAAGGCATATATAGCACAGCACAAACTCTTGGGAACGAACATCCTCACAGCCTCACAGCAAACCGCCATCATGGCATGGCATTTGGCCACACCATCATCGCCCGCGGCATCTCCCACGAGAGAGCTAGAGATCTGGTTCGGTACTAACTCTCACCTACAGCAGAAAAATCTCATAATTACAACCATGGCTTCCGACGCCACCACCACCACTATCTCCTCCCGCCTGCTCGCCCTCCCGCCCGAGCTGAGAAACAAAATCTGGGAATACACCATGATTGGTGGTAAGTTCTTCTCATCTCATACACCTCTCCTTCCCCTCTCTACCCACAAACTAACCACTCTCCTCTCTCCACCACAGACGGCCGCGCAATCCACATGGACCACCAAGACGTCTGGTCCTCCCTCGAGCTTGCCCCGCGCCTCAACCTCACCATGACCTGCAGCCAGATCCGCCACGAGACAGAGCTCATGTTCCACGCCAACAACACCTTCGTCTTCCAGGCCCGCGACCGCTGCAGGAACTACGCCGTCCTCGAGAACCTGGCCAACTGGCTGTACACCCTGCACGACGACGAGCTCAAGACCGTGGGCAGGATCGTCGTCTGCTCGAGCCTGAGCCGCCAGATGCTGCAGTGGGCTTGGACCTGCGCGGGTTACATCGACATGGACTTTGGGCTGGAGATCGGAAGGAGGATCGATACGGAGAAGGTGGTGCAGGGAGTTCCGCAGGGCTTCGAGTCTTGGGGCAGGAGCGACGGGCACTTCTGCAACAAGGAGCACTACGTCGTCGTTCCGAAGAGGAAGAGAAAGCTGGTCATGAAGTGTCATGGCAAGATTGTTGATGAGGAGTGAGAGGGTTTTGCGGCTGTTGGCACGACGACTACGACGATGAATTACGAGGGAATATGATTATGGGAGCATGATTGTTATGGAATATGATTACGGAAGCATGATTGTTATGGTATACGGTGCTGATTGCACCGGTAATGACTGGGTTATTGGATGAGAGGCTTATTATGCCTCATGCTATTGAATGAAAAGTTTTATGATTCCGCTTTCTCTCTCATATTCCGGTGTTTCATATTGAGCCTCTGTATTCTGCTCTGTACTATTATATATGAGATCTTGCCGCTGAGATACTGCTTGACCTTAGCGCGTATTTTAGTTTTTAGTATGCTGATACCATCTTATTTGGATTTAGAAAAGACTATGCTTGCCGCTGAGATACTGCTAGTTCGTGGTGCGCATCTTAATATTCAGTAGGCTAATACTAGTCGATAAAGTCTTGTAAATGATTGTGCTTACCACTGAGATACTGTCAAGCCTTTCTATTCAGCTCGGTGCACAGTGTGATGGTATCATTAGCTATGTAGGTATAGTTACAATTATCTGCCATCGAGTTGCTATCGAACGGGTGTAATTGTCAGAGTAGCTATTGTGCTAGTATCTTCGACAATAGGAATATCAAAAATCCCATTCGTGGTTGAGATACTGCTTGGGACAATTCTGTATCGCATGGATGAATGTGTTCGTGGTAAGCTGCTGTCACAGGCTATAGACCCATATCGTGTAGTTTGCGGTTGCCGGGCGAGTTGTTGCTTTCTTTGGGGAAACATATGAGCTTTCCACAGCGGCGATGACATTATCTTTATCATGTACATATATCACATCTGATGCTCTTCGTACAACTACCGACACTCCAAGAAATCGCTCTCGTATATATGGAATCGATTTACAATTTATGCTGAAGGTAGCACCTCTGTCTGGTCTGCGTAGAGTTATCATACGATGCAAGAATTCTCTCACCCGAATGTTGTCTCGCTGCTACCAATGGCGAAGGGAGCACTTCTAGCAAAGCCGTCAGAGCCATACTGAAGCATTGCCTTCAGAGTGGGCAATCAGCGTTTCGGGTACGGCTGCTCAAAGCCACGGCACGGTCGACATCGTGTCGGGCTTTGCTGCATGTATCGTAGTTTCTGACAGATAGTCTGCCAGTTTTCTCTAGCGCAATGCCATTAACGAGCCCGGAATGCCGATTTTCCCCTCGAGAGCAAGACGTGAGTCTGTTGTACCTCATGCTGATATTCAAATTCTAGTCACGAGCTTACGTGCGCCTCCTTGACGGCATGATTGCTGTGAAGCTAGACTTGTGGTTGACATACTGCTCAGGACAGCGAAGTGACTTTGAGGGCAGAGCGCAAGTTCTGTTCGCCGTCAATATTGCTGCGAGCGTGCTCGCTCTTATCATACATGAACTTGTCGTTAATAGCTATTCTTGTCTGCTGTACAGGATGAAGTTCGATGGCTGAACTTGGTGTCAGGAAGTCGGCAGTGAGACACGGAAGCCGGAAGAAGCAGACTCTCGGACCAAGGCACCTTGATGATGTACGAAGCCGCTTTGGATCACAGTAAGCGAAAGCACGTGTCCAATCTAAACATTAATACACATACAGCTATACTAGCTCATAGCAAGCTACCAAAACGCCACGCCGGAGTGCCACGGGATCGCCAGGAGTCGAGTTGGCGCAGCACATCCCAAGATCGATCGTCTTGCTACTCCAGTTTTCTCCCCACAAAGATCCAAGGCTAAGCCTCACTCCTCAGCCTCCCGCTGGGTGCGCCAGCAGGGCGCCAGCGAAACAACGTCACTAACCAACCAACTTGCCTGGCTCGTCCGCGGCACCTCGAAACCGAAACCTGGTGCTGTCTTGTCCTGTGCTGCACTTGCGCTGTGCTGTCACATCATCCCCCTACGCTGCCGCGTGCCAAGTCGTTGTACGGGTCATATGCATTCCAATCCTGATACCTGAAGTACATCTACCTTTGCCCATGAAACAGGTCTGCTGAGCTGTCCTGCTGCCCTTTACTTTCTTCTTTTTGAGTCTTGTGACTGCCCATTTTAGAGCAACGAGGTCCTTTCCGATCGTACCTTCTAGTCTGCCCAGAACGCTGGTCAACATTCTCTTTGCTTCACGATATTACTCCTTGTGTGATTCAGGTGTACAAAGCCAACCAGGTATCCTCGATTTTGAGGGAGATGGGAGCAAACATGGCTCGCCGATCCTCAGGCGCTGGTAGCACACGCAAGAAGATGGCGTCGCTCATAGCTGTATGGCAAGTTTCAATGCGTCTCCCAAGAATAATGCTGACAGACTTGATCAGCTCGCCTTCCAAAACTCCGCCCTCATTCTCATAATGCACTACTCCCAGACAATGCCACCCGTCAATGGTCAGCGCTACCATGCCTCCACCGCGATCTTCCTGAACGAAGTCCTGAAACTTGCGATCTCCCTCACATTGGCCTTGTACGAAATTATGACAAGTCCGCAATTGTCTCAAACAACAACCATTATGGGCATATTTGAAGAGCTAGCGAGCGCGGTGTTCTCGAGGGATAGCTGGAAGATGGCGATACCTGCGATGCTGTATACTATGCAAAACAGTTTGCAATATATTGCTGCTGGGAACTTGGATGCTGCGACGTTCCAGGTCACGAGCCAGCTCAAGATCCTGACGACTGCGGTATTCAGTGTGGTTCTACTGGGAAGAGTCTTGGATACGCGCAAATGGTTAAGCTTGGTCCTGCTCATGGCGGGAGTCGCAGTCGCATCATATCCTGTTGGGTTCAGCGGCGAGACTGTTCTCACAATCAAGGATCTGAAGGAGACTCTGGCTCCACATCCGCCGCGGAACATCTGGGACCTCAAGGCACTTGGCAATGCAGCTGCTGGTCAGCTCACCAAGCGTTCAGCAACATACGAGGGAATCGACGAAGATGTCGCAAACCAAAACCCGCACGTACAAGCCAGCGTTGGTCTCCTCTCTCTTGCTGTGGCCTGCATCCTTTCGGGCCTGGCAGGTGTGTATTTCGAGAAGATATTGAAGGAGCCCAAGAGCAACTCCCACACGACTTCAGTATGGGTCCGCAACGTGCAGCTTTCATTCTACTCTCTTTGGCCCGCCCTTTTCATCGGCGTGCTGTTCAACGATGGAGAGCACATTGCGAGGGACGGCTTTTTCGCTGGATACAACGCAATCGTCTGGAGCGCTGTAGTCATGCAAGCGCTCGGCGGCATCACGGTAGCGTTGGTTATCAAGTACGCCGACAACATTGCGAAGAACTTTGCAACGAGCTTCTCGATCATCTTGAGCTTTCTTGCAAGCGTCACGCTCTTTGACTTCGAGATCACTAGCTTGGTAAGTGAGATCGTGGTTTGCGCTGAGTGAGTTCTACTGACACGGCACAGTATCTGCTCGGCACAGCGACCGTACTTGGTGCAACGTACTTGTACAGCACTGCTGAAACAGGTGCAAGCAACACCATGCGCCCTCCTCCGATCAATGTGTCCGAATACAGAAGAAGCGGCGAAAAGTCATACTTTGACCTCGAAAGTGTCGCAAGCGTGAACAGGTCACCTTTGCCTCGAGGGGAAGCGTTTTCGAGCAGCAGGCCAAGTACACCATCGTTTGAGCGACGGCCTGCACGTGTGAAGAGCATGGAACCTTTGTCGGCGAACAAGCGAGCATAGCGAAGAGGGCAGGAGAAAAGAGTTGGGCTAGTTCACAGCATTGATACTCACTCAAAGGAAATTACATCTGTTCTGACGTTCTCACGAGCGCAGCATGTCGGTCATTCAGCCCACGAAGACAGTACACGCGCCTGGAAATGCTGCGCTGCGGTAAGTGGCAAGTGGCGAGGGCGCGCCTTCTTAATCTGGACTGAAGCCTATTTCGACTTCACCTCTGGCGTGTACGCGAACTTTACATGTGATACTCACTCCTAAATACCATCTCAACATCCTACAAACAGCACACATCGCTCTCCATTTAGTCGTTCACGAGATTGACCGATCGAGCAAGCGAGGGAGCGGCATCATGGCCGACGAGATGCTCGCGCGGCTAGACCAGCTGCAACGGGGTGCGCGAGAGACCCATCCCCGACGCCAGGAGTACCATGCGCACAACGGCTACAGTCGCTACGATGCCTACGAAACTGAGCCGGACTACTACGAAGGAGATGAGATGTATGGGGACGAGAACGGTTACCCGTCCGACCTCCATGGTGCGCCACGCTTCATCACTTTGATCATCCGACTTACCACTGATTGAACCATGTAGGCAATGTTCCAGCAGCGTACCACGAACATTACAGCGAGCATCCTTCACTCCGCTCACAAATGCCTCCACCTCAGCTGGGAGCAAGATCCCAGCGCTTGCAAGCACCGACGGCCCGGCGTGAAGTGGGCTCCTCATTTGATCTCTGTGAGTGAACAAAATTGGCTCTTGCATATGGTCAACACTGACTCAGGAATAGCTCGCTTTCAATACGATGATGCCCATGGGACTATGTCGAGCTCGTCACCATACGACCAGAGGCTTCCCACCAGTCCAGTAGTCAGCGCAGGTCGGAGGAGATCGGCTGTCACCGACCAGACGTACAGACGGCAGCCCATGCAGCTCACTCAGCATAGCCAGCCATCATGCTACCAGTACACTCCTGGCCCGCCTGTCGAAAATGCAGAAAATGACGACGAGTACGGCGAGTCGTTCGCAACACACGCACTGGAGAATGCACACCCGCCAGCGACCAGGATACAGACACACAAGGCGCCGGCTCGCGACACACCTGTGGTACAAGGAATCACGCTGGTCTCGACACAGAAGCTGCCAGATCGCTTCAGATCGATCTTCCCATTCACGCTGTTCAATGCCGTGCAGTCAAAATGCTTCCCGATCATCTACAATACCAATGACAACTTCGTGCTGTCGTCACCTACTGGCAGCGGAAAGACAGCAGTTCTGGAGCTTGCGATTTGTCGCATGATGAATGGATTCGCCAATGGCTCTTACAAGGTCATCTACCAAGCGCCAACTAAATCACTTTGTTCAGAGCGCCAGCGCGACTGGCAGCGCAAATTCGGACCTTTCGACTTACAGGTCGCTGAGCTGACTGGGGATACCGACAACGCTCAGCTTCGCAGCGTTGCGCATGCGAGCATCATAATCACCACACCGGAGAAGTGGGACAGCATCACGCGAAAGTGGAAAGATCATCAGAAGCTCATGCAGATGGTCAAATTGTTCCTGATCGACGAGGTCCACATCCTCAAAGAAGATCGCGGCGCCACACTGGAGGCGATCGTGTCTCGGATGAAATCAGTCGGATGTGATATCCGCTTCGTCGCTCTGAGTGCAACAGTCCCGAACTCCCAAGACATTGCAACTTGGCTGGGCAAAGACTCGGTCACACCACATCTTCCGGCTCCACGAGAGCGCTTTGGCGAAGAGTTTCGCCCAGTGCCACTCACCAAGCATGTATGCGGGTACCAGTCCAGCGGCAATGACTTCGCATTCGAGAAGACCCTCAACACTAAGCTGCCGGACATTGTCGCGCGATGGTCGCAACGCAAGCCGATCATGGTCTTCTGCTTCACGCGGAGCTCTTGCGTGGAGACAGCGAAGCTGCTTGCCAATTGGTGGACGACAAAAGGTCCACGTGAACGCTATTGGGAGGCTCCGACGAAGCGTGTTTTAGTCGAGGACAAAGAGCTACGAGGTTCGTACGTCCTGCCCCATTTCACGTTCCTCTATTGACGCCCAAGCAGATACTGTGCCCTCGGGAGTGGCTTATCACCATGCTGGTCTCTCTGCCAACGACCGTGCCGCGATCGAGAAGGGATACCTGGAAGGTGACGTGAACGTCATCTGCTGCACATCTACACTCGCCGTCGGTGTCAATTTGCCCTGCCACATGGTGATCATAAAGAATACAGTGGCCTACCAGAACAATGGTGGATCTGGCGGCTGCAAGGAGTACTCTGACCTGGAGGTCATGCAAATGCTGGGCCGTGCTGGGCGACCTCAATTCGACAGATCAGCTGTGGCGATCATCCTGACGCGCTTACAAAAGCAGCAACACTACGAGAAGATGGTCACTGGACAAGAAGTACTCGAAAGCTGCCTGCACAGCAATCTGATCGACCATGTCAATGCAGAGATCGGACTCGGCACAATTACCAATGTCTCGTCAGCGAAGCGATGGCTTTCTGGCACTTTTCTGTACGTTCGTCTCAAGGAGAATCCTGAGCACTACAAGATCGATGGTGATACCTCTGGCCGCAATCTCGACGAACGTCTGGAGATTATTTGCAACAAGGTCATCTCACTGTTGCAAGAACACGATCTGGTGCAGAAGGCCCAAAAGCTGCAGTGCACAGAATTTGGCGATGCCATGGCCCGCTACTACTTGCAGTTTGAGACCATGAAGACTCTGCTTGCTTTACCACCACGGGCCAAGACCTCTGAAATACTGTCGGCCATCGCGCAAGCAACAGAGTTTGGCGATGTACGGTTCCGAGGAGGTGAGAAGGCCACATACAAGACACTTAACCAGGACAGTTCCATCAAGTTCCCGATACCAGTCAATCTGGACGCTCCTGCACACAAAGTATCACTCATCATCCAAGCCGTGCTTGGTGCCATTGAGCTTCAGACTGAGGACAACAAGCAGCGCATGGACTTCTCGACAGCGAAGACTCTGATCTTCGCGAACGCACAACGCCTGATCAGATGTGTCGTTGACTGTCAGCTGTATTTGCAGGACTCTGTAACTGTACGTAACGCACTTGCACTCGCACGCAGCCTCGGCGCCCAAGTCTGGGATGATTCGCCTTTGCACATGAAGCAACTCGAAGGCGTTGGTCTGGTCAGCGTTCGCAAGCTGGTAGCTGCTGGACTAAAGACAGTTGACGACATCGAGAACACAGAGCAACACCGTCTGGAGCAGGTTCTGTCACGTAACCCTCCCTTCGGTCTGCAGCTGCACGAGAAAGCCAGAGCTTTTCCCAAGCTCCGTGTGGGAATGAAGATCGTCGGTGATCCTGTGAGTCAAGGCCAGTGTCTCGTTGTTCTCAGTCACACATACTAACCAAGCAGGTCATCCGTACCGGCGAGCATGTGGCCGTACGCATTCGTGCCGATCTGGGCTTCATCAACGATAAGACGCCAGAATACTTCAAGAAACAGCCGGTTTACGTGTGTCTGATGGCAGAGCTGTCTGACGGCCACCTACTGCACTTTGCACGCATCAGGTATGTATATCTCCAGATGTCAGATGAACACGGCGGACGTGACTGACCAATGGCAGTGCGAAGAAGCTCAACAAGGGACAGGACGTCATGTTCGAGGCCAACCTCACCAACGCAGCTCAGACGGTCAGAGCATATATCATGTGCGACTCGATAGGTACGTGGGCACTGTTGTTACGTCTCGAATTGTTGCTGACAACAACAGCTGGCACGATGAGAAGTGCGATCTTTCAGCCAGATGTGCCACCTCATGTTTTTCCTACAAGCAAAATAACAGAGAGCAGCAATGCCCAGTCAGGCAAGCCAGTCAGCAAAAGGACTTCAAGCAAGTCGAAACCTGGATCTAAACGCAGAGCTTCGGAGACTGGCTTTGATGAATTTGACGATGCTGAAATCGATGACGCCGACCTTGCACTTGCCGAGAATGGCGGCTTTGAAAACATCGACGACTTTGACGATGAACCACGGCCGAACGCCGGCACATCGAGGAAGAAGCAGAGAATATCCACTGCGCACAACGATGAGACCGCAACGCATGAACCTCGACAGCTGGCCAACGGCAAGTGGGCGTGCAACCATAACTGCAAGGACAAAACTTCCTGCAAGCATCTTTGCTGTCGTGAGGGCTTGGACAAAAAGCCCAAACCTTCCAAAGCCAAGACAAGCAAGAAAGAAGCAGAGAACTCGGCAGATCCAAAGCAGACACAGTTGAGTCTGTCGGTGAGCAAGAAGGCCAAAACATCAGCGGCGACTCAGCAGTCACAGAGTCAGCAAACCGCACCTGCACCGCCGAGAGGTCCCGAAATGCAGAGGCTCAATGCGTTACACAACAATGCAAAGTCAAACACACAGCCGGTGCCGTTGTTGAATACCGCAAGCTCCACAAGGAAAAGTTCCGATCATCCCGTTGCTCTTCCTCGACCAGGTCAGCCTTGGTCTAGGACCACTGAAGCAGTACGACGCGCGGCACAGAACGTGTATAGCGACGACTTTGGTGACATCGATGACATGTCGTTCGACGAGCCTACTGCTCATCATCCTTCAACTCAGCTGGATGAGTTCGGTGACATCAGTGACATGCCATTGTTCGACGAGTCTACCGCTCATCTCCCCTCCACTCATCTAAGTCCTCCCCAAGAAACGGCGAGCGATCTTTTCGCAACCGATTTCGGCGACATGCTTGACGAGTTTCCTCCGGTGAACAAGGACAACTTTGCTTCACGCGAAAAAGCGACTGATCAAGATGAACACAAGAATGACTCGTCTCTACACGGCGTGGATGAAGACATGCTGTTGCCTCTTGGACAGGCTCTCAATGAAGCTTGCCAACCAGATCCCTCCAATGCTCAACAGGGCACCGGAGGATTTGCAGCAACTTTCCTCGAGGTCTCTGACGAGTCAGCGATCTTCGAACTCGGGACCCCGAGCTAATGCCCAGGGCTCATCCTCCAAGGTTGTAAAGACACCATCGGGCTACACATCTGCAATGACGGAAAGCCATGCATTGCCTCATGATAATGCGTTCAACAGCGCTTCCGAGGAGCGGCCTGCCTCTTCGGATTCTGCAATAAAGGCCTGCATGGAGGAGTTGGGGACTGACTTCTTCAATTTTACTGGCTGATCGCTATCGGACTACAAGAGAAGGAGACCCAGGG
>Ga0265797_10005161_pt1 | contig 19292 bp, 17 predicted proteins | sample P2T30metagenome_FD_192433 | JGI IMG/M metagenome (GOLD analysis project Ga0265797, IMG submission 192433) | Plant litter microbial communities from East Loma Ridge, Irvine, California - P2 T30 | ecosystem: Environmental > Terrestrial > Plant litter > Unclassified | place: USA: California... | reverse complement strand
ATGCTGTCGACCCCGATCATCAACCCGCCGCAGTCGGCCATCCTGGGCGTACACGCGACCAAGGACCGCGCTGTCGTCGAAAACGGCCAGATCGTCATCCATCCGATGAACTACCTGGCGATGTCGTACGACCACCGCATCATCGACGGCCGCGAAGCCGTGCTGGGCCTGGTCGCCATGAAAGACGCGCTGGAAGATCCGGCACGCCTGCTGCTCGACCTGTAATTTTCCAGGCGGCAGATAAACCCCGGGGCAGGTCCACGCGGCTGCCCCTGCATCATTGTGAGGACAATCATGATCTCCGATGAAATCCGGCGGCTGCACGAGCTGCACCAGGCCGGCGCGCTGAGCGACGCCGAATTCGAGCGGGCCAAGGCGAAAGTCCTGGCCGGCGAGCGGGTCAACCTGGACAAGGACAGGACCGCATATGGTCCTGGTTCGGGTGCTGGCGCCGGTCCCGGCGTCGGCGCCCAGTTCGAGGCTGGGGCGAATGCCCTGGAGGCCCGGCTGCGTGCGCTGCGCCGTTCGCGGCGCGACCGCTGGCTGGGTGGCGTGTGCGGCGGCCTGAACGGCGTGCTGGGCCTGGAAACCTGGGTCTGGCGCCTTGTGTTCCTGCTGTTCGCCCTCATCACTTCGGGGTTCGGGGCGCTGGTTTATCTGCTGATGTGGATTTTTGTCCCAGAAGAATAAATAAGGATCTATTCATGAGTAACGAGAATCAATTCGACGTCGTCGTCATCGGCGGCGGTCCTGGCGGCTACATCGCTGCCATCCGCGCAGCCCAGCTGGGCTTCAAGACCGCCTGCATCGATGCATGGAGCAACGCCGCAGGCAAGCCTGCACCAGGCGGCACCTGCACCAACGTCGGCTGCATCCCGTCGAAAGCGCTGCTGCAATCGTCGGAACACTTCGAGCACGCCGGCCACGCCTTCGCCGAGCACGGCATCAACGTCTCGGGCCTGGAACTGAACCTGCCGCAGATGCTCAAGCGTAAGGATTCGGTGGTCAAGGCCAACAACGACGGCATCCTCTACCTGTTCAAGAAGAACAAGGTGACCTTCTTCCACGGCCTGGGCGCCTTCGGCGAAAAGTCCGGCGACGGCTACACCATCAACGTCAGCGGCCCGACCACGGCGACCCTGACCGCCAAGAACGTGGTGGTCGCCACCGGTTCCAACGCACGCCAGCTGCCGGGCGCGGAATTCGACGAGAAACTGATCCTGTCGAACGAGGGCGCGCTCGACATCGAAGCCGTGCCATCGAAGCTGGGCGTGATCGGCGCCGGCGTCATCGGCCTGGAAATGGGTTCGGTCTGGCGCCGTGTCGGCGCCGACGTCACCGTGCTCGAAGGCCTGCCGACCTTCCTCGGCGCAGTCGACGAGCAGATCGCCAAGGAAGCGCACAAGCTCTTCGTCAAGCAAGGCCTGAAGATCAACCTCGGTTGCAAGATCGGTGCGATCACCAAGGGCGAGAACAACGTCACCGTCGCCTACGCCGACAGCACCGGCGCCGAGCAGACCGCCACCTTCGACCGCCTGATCATCTCGATCGGCCGCGTGCCGAACACGAATGGCCTGAACGGCGAGGCGGTCGGCCTGCAGCTGGACGAGCGCGGCTTTGTCGTCGTCGACGACGAATGCCGCACCAGCCTGCCGGGCGTGTGGGCAGTCGGCGACGTCGTGCGCGGCCCGATGCTGGCGCACAAGGCGGAAGAAGAGGGCGTCGCGGTTGCCGAGCGCATCGCTGGCCAGCACGGCCACGTCAACTTCAACACCATTCCCTGGGTCATCTACACCTCGCCGGAAATCGCGTGGGTCGGCAAGACCGAGCAGCAGCTCAAAGCCGAAGGCGTGGCGTACAAAGCCGGCACCTTCCCATTCATGGCCAACGGCCGTGCACGCGCGCTGGGCGACACCTCGGGCATGGTGAAATTCCTGGCCGACGCCGCCACCGACGAAATCCTGGGCGTGCACATCGTCGGCCCGGTTGCGTCGGAACTGATCTCGGAAGCCGTGGTGGCGATGGAATTCAAGGCCTCGTCGGAAGACATCGCCCGCATCTGCCACGCGCACCCATCGCTGTCGGAAGCCGTCAAGGAAGCCGCGCTGGCTGTCGACAAGCGGTCGCTGAACTTCTAATCGAAAATCGGGCATACCCGCAACGGTGTGCCCCGTAGGGTGGGCACGGGGCTCCCACCCTAGGTTTATCCACGTCCGTGGCCCAGCGTCCGCGCACGTCTTGAATTGCACACGTATGAACGTCCAAGAGTATTACCAGCACGCCCTCGCCGAGCGCGGCTTCACCTCCGACCCCGCCCAGCAGGCCGCGGTCGACCGCCTCCAGCAGGCGTACGACGACTGGGTCCAGTACAAGGCCCAGCGGTCGTCCGCTTTCAAGCGCCTGATCAACCGTCCCGACGTGCCGAAGGGCGTCTACATGTGGGGTGGCGTCGGGCGCGGCAAGTCCTTCCTGATGGACTCCTTCTATTCCGTGGTGCCGGTGGTGCGCAAGACGCGCCTGCACTTCCACGAATTCATGCGCGCCGTGCACGGCCAACTGGATGAGCTGAAAGGCGTCGCCAACCCGCTCGACGAAGTCGCCAAGCGCATCGCCAAGAAGTACCGCCTGATCTGCTTCGACGAATTCCACGTCTCCGACATCGCCGACGCGATGATCCTGTACAACCTGCTGACCGCACTGTTCGATAACGGGGTCAGTTTCGTGATGACCTCGAACTACGAGCCCTCGACGCTGTACCCGGACGGGCTGCACCGCGACCGCATGCTGCCGACGATCCGGCTGCTGCAGGAAAAACTCGACATCCTGAACGTCGACGCCGGCAACGACTACCGCAAGCGCGCGCTGGAGCAGGTCCAGGCCTACTACACGCCGCTGAACGCGGCCTCGGACCACGCCCTGCGCGACGCCTACGCCAAGGTGGCCGACACCGCCGACGAGAGCCCCATCGTCCACATCGAGAACCGCGAGATCCGCGCCCTGCGCCGCGCCGGCGGGGTGATCTGGTTCGACTTCGCCACCCTGTGCGGCGGCCCGCGTTCGCAGAACGATTACCTGGAACTGGCGACGCGCTTCCACACCGTGGTGCTGTCGGGCATCCCGGCGATGTCGGCCGGCCAGTCCTCGGAGGCGCGCCGCTTCACCTGGCTGATCGACGTGTTCTACGACCACAAGGTCAAGCTCATCATGTCGGCGGCGGTGGCGCCGGAACTGCTCTATACCCAGGGCATGCTGGCAAACGAATTCCACCGCACGGTCTCGCGTATCATTGAGATGCAGTCGCGCGAATACATGCTCGCCGAACGGCGCGGCGCGGCCGACGCCATCGCCTGACCGACCACACCCAAGGAACAAGATGACAAACGCACAGTCCCTATTGCGCAGCGCGGCCGCCGCCCTGGTCCTGGCCCTGCTGGCCGCCTGCGCCAGCGAGCAGCAGGCGCCGCCGCCGGCCCCCGCGTCGCCAACCACCTCGGTGGCCCAGGCCGACGAACGCCTGGCCGCCGTGGCCGCCGAACGCGCCGCCATCGAAGCCAACCACGCCGCGCGCGAAGCCGTCTGCTACGACAAGTTTTTTGTGAACAACTGCCTGGATGAAGCCAAGGAACGCCGCCGCAGCGCCCTGGCCGTGCAGCGCGCGATCGAGATCGAAGCCGAGCACTTCAAGCGCAAGTTCAAGGTCGAGGAACGCGACCGCCAGATGGCCGAGGCCGAGGTCCGCTACCGCGAGGAAGAAGCCCGCGCCGCGACCCAGCCGCCGGCCCCGCCCAAGGCGCCGACGGCAGTCCCGCCCGCGCGTCCGTCGCCGGTCGCCAAGCGCGTGGCGCGCCATAACGAGAAAGTGCAGCAGGACGCCGCGCAGGAAGCTGCCGACGTGCAAAAGCGCGCCGCTAACGCCGCCGCCTATGAAGCGCGCCGCCGCAAGTCGGAAGAAAAGCAGAAGGAAGTCGCCAAGCGCAAGGCCGAGAATGAGGCGAAGCGCGCCAAGGCGGAACAAAAGTAGGGTGGGCACTTGTGCCCACCGGCGTTTGTTCGTGCGGGTCGTAACCCGGCGCTTGCTTGAATCACGCTAACGCGGTTCATGCGTCACGCGTGGGCACGGGGTGCCTTGCGCGGCCCGGCCCACCCTGCGGATTCAACCGTCGCCGTCCACAACCGGCGCTAACGGCATGCCGGGTTGACATCCCGATGCGTTACGCGTCCGGGGTTGATGCCACCAATTTCACAATTGCCATCGAGCAGTTTCCCCACTTGCCTTGCGAACGCTCGGACGCCTTGTTGATCAATCGCTCCGATGCCTCGCGCGGCGTGGCCCGCACCACGGCCGCACCGAGTTCGGCGTCGGTAAAGAAATGCCACAGCCCATCGGTACACAGCAGGAACTGGTCGCCGGCCTGCGCCCCCGTATGCACACCCACCGTCACGAACGGCTCCTTGCGGCTGTTCCCCAGCACATTGAGCAGCAGCTTGGAGCGCCGATGGTTGCGCGCAGATTCGATCGGCAGCCGGTCGCTCACCAGGTGCTCGATGTAGGCGGTATCACTGGTGCGCAGCACGCACTGGCCATCCTCGAAGCGGTACAGGCGCGAATCGCCCACGTGGGCCCACACCGCCTCGCCGTGCGGCGACAGCAGCAGCCCGACGAAGCTGGCATGCGCTTCCTCTCCGGTGGTCAGCGCGTTCATCTTGATTACCATGTGGGTCTCGTGGACGATGTCGCGCAGCAGCTGGCCCAGGCGTTCCGGGTTGGGGCCGTCGCCGGGCTTGAAGTTGTCGAACACCTGGCGCGCCGTGTGCAGCACCTGTTCGGCCCCGGCGACGCCGTTGACGCCGTCCGATAGCACGGCCAGCACATAGCCCGGCGCGCGGGCGCCGGTCAGGATGGCGACGCGGTCGTTCTGGCGTGGGCGGTTGCCGATGTGTTGCGCAGTTCCCGCTTCGATCTTGAAGAGATTCATAAACTTTGATGCTTTCCGTGGCTGGACGGCCGATCTTTGTTGGCGGCAACGTCGCCGTAGATTAAACTATGCACCGAGAAGCCTCCGTGTTGCAAGCCGTAAGCGTCGCTGCAACACCGGCCTGCTGTCAGCCGCCGCCCCACCTGTTGAAAAACCTGTTTGGAACCGCCATCATGACCGATGTCCAAGACGTCCAGCGCCGCATTATCGAACTCGACGTGGAACACCGTGACCTGGACGCGGTCATCGCGATGCTGACGGCGGATGGTCACGCGGACCAGTTACAATTGCGCCGCCTCAAAAAGCGTAAGCTGCAGCTGAAAGACCATATCACCTTGCTGAAAATGCAACTCGTGCCGGATGTGCCGGCCTGAGGCCAACACTTCCCTGAAACGCCTATTTTGACCGATCACCTCCCTGTGCCCGGCGCCGAGCCCGTTGCCCCGTCGTCTTCCGACAGTGCCGACGCGCCCGCTCCCGCCGGCAAGTACGACGAAGAACTCGACCGCCTGTTCGGCGTCGGCGGCCCGCTTGCGCCCGCCGTCGGCACCTTCAAGCCGCGCCAGGCCCAAACCGAAATGGCGAAAGCCATCGCCTCCGCCATCGCCAACCAGGAAGTGCTCATGGCCGAAGCCGGTACGGGCACCGGCAAGACCTTCGCCTACCTGGTGCCGGCGCTGCTGTGGGGCGGCAAGACCATCGTCTCCACCGGTACCAAGAACTTGCAGGACCAATTGTTCCTGCGCGATATCCCGACCATCCGCAAGGCCCTCAAGGCCCCGGTGTCGGTGGCGCTGCTGAAGGGCCGCTCGAACTACCTCTGCCATTTCCACCTGGAGCGTACGCTGCAGAACGGGCGCCTGACCTCGCGCGACGACGTCGGCCACCTGCGCGAAATTTCCCGCTTCATCAAGATGAGCAGCTCCGGCGACAAGTCCGAGCTGACCAAGGTGCCGGAAAACGCCAGCGTCTGGAACCTCGTTACGTCCACGCGCGACACCTGCATGGGCGCCGAGTGCCAGTATTACCAGGACTGCTTCGTCATGAAAGCGCGCCGCGAAGCCCAGCAGGCCGACGTAGTGGTGGTGAATCATCACCTGTTCTTCGCCGACGTGGCCTTGAAGGACACCGGCGTGGCCGAGCTGCTGCCGTCGGCCAACACCATCATCTTCGACGAGGCGCACCAGCTGCCGGATACCGCGACCCTGTTCTTCGGCCAGTCGGTGTCGACCTCGCAGGTGCTGGAACTGTGCCGCGACGTGCTGGCCGAAGGCCTGGCGCATGCGCGCGGCCCGGACTGGGCGAAGGTCGTCACCGTGGTCGAAAAGGCCGCGCGCGACCTGCGCCTGACCTTCCCCGAAGGCGGCACCCGCCTGTCGCTGCCGCAGGTCTTGCCGACCTCGGCCTTCTTCCCGGCGCTGGTCAAGCTGAAGGAAGAGCTCGATGGCCTGATCGAGGTGCTGGAAGAACAGGCCGAGCGCGCCGAGACTCTGGAAGCCTGCCGCGTGCGCGCGATCGAGCTGAAAGCATCCTACGATGCCTGGCGTGCCGACCCGAAAGCCAAGGGGTCGGAAGCCGAGCAGGCCGTGCTCTGGGTCGAGGCCTTCAATTCCTCGCTGCAGCTTCACAAGACCCCGCTGTCGATCGCACCGATCTTCCAGAACCAGCGCGAAGGCAGCCCGCGCAGCTGGATCTTCACCTCGGCCACGCTGGCGGTGAAGAACGACTTCAAGCATTTCTCCGACCAGATGGGCCTGACCGGCGAACCGGCGCGCACCTGGCCCAGCCCGTTCAACTATGGCGAGCAGGGCGTGCTGTATGTGCCGACCGGCTTGCCGGAACCGAACTCCATGGGCTACACCGACGCCGTGGTCGACCATGCGCTGCCGGTGATCGAGGCGGCCGGCGGACGCACCTTCTTCCTGTGCACGACGATCCGCGCCGTGAACCGCGTGGCCGAGCGCCTGCGCACCGAATTCGCCGACCGCGGGCTGGACTTCCCGCTGTTCGTGCAGGGCGAGCGCGGGCGCACCGAGCTGCTCGATTCGTTCCGCAACGCGGGCAATGCGGTGCTGGTCGGCAGCCAGAGTTTCTGGGAAGGCGTCGACGTGCGCGGCGAGGCGCTGTCGCTGGTGATCATCGACAAGCTGCCGTTCGCCCCGCCGGACGATCCGGTGCTGGCGGCGCGCATCGAGGTGATGGAAAAGCAGGGACTGAACGGCTTCATGCACCATCAATTGCCGGAAGCGATCATCACCCTGAAGCAGGGCGCCGGACGCCTGATCCGCGACGTCGACGACCGGGGCGTGCTGATGATCTGCGACCCGCGCCTGATCAGTAAACCGTATGGACGGCGTATCTGGCAGAGCCTGCCGCCATTCAAGCGCACGCGGGTGCGGGAAGAAGTGATTCAGTTCTTCAAGCCGGATGCTGCGTAGGGCGGACGGCTACCATATGAACAGGTAGTGTGGGCGCCCCTGTGCCCATGCGTGACGTATGCATCGTGTTGGCGTCTAAAAATGGGCCAACAATGTTCACATTCCACGCGTAGGGCGCCCGCCCTACATGGTCATACGTTGGTTGAACGCGTGGACGGGAGACCCGCCCACGCTACGCGCAGCGGCGCCATTCACGGAACGATCACGACCTTGCCGGTGACCTTGCGCTCGGCCATGTCATTCAGCGCCTGCGCCGTTTCGCCCAGCGCATAGCGCTTCGACACCAGCGGCTTGAGCTTGCCTTCAGCCATCCACCCGAGCATCTCGCGCATCGCGGCCAGGTTGGCCTGCGGCTCGCGCCGTGCGAACTCGCCCCAGAACACGCCGACCACCGACGCGCCTTTCAGCAGCATCAAATTCCACGGCAATTTCGGAATCTCGCCCGCAGCAAACCCGATCACCAGGTGCCGCCCGCGCCAGGCGATCGAGCGCAGCGCCGGTTCGGTGTAGGGTCCGCCGACCGGGTCGTAGATCACGTCCGGCCCCTTGCCCCCGGTGGCCGCCTTCAGTGCCTCGCGCAAATCTTCCTTGCTGTAGTCGACCAGCACGTCCGCTCCATGCGCGCGGCAGACTTCCAGCTTGTCCGCGCTCGAGGCCGCCGCGATCACGCGCGCGCCGAGCGCCTTGCCGATCTCGATGGCGGCCAGGCCGACGCCGCCGGCCGCGCCCAGCACCAGCATGGTTTCGCCGGCCTTCAGCTGGGCGCGGTCGACCACCGCGTGGTGCGAGGTGCCGTAGGTGAGGGTGATCGCCGCGGCGGTGTCGAAGTCCATGCCGGGCGGCATGGGCATCAGCACGTCGGCCGGGGCGCGCACCTGTTCGGCAAAGGCGCCGCTGCGGGCGAAGCCGATCACCTTGTCGCCGGCCTTGAACCGGGACACGCCGTCGCCGACCGCACGCACGGTGCCGGCGAATTCATTACCGGGCGTGAACGGCAGTTCGGGGCGGTACTGGTACTTGCCCTGCACCGTCAGCACGTCGGGAAAATTCACCCCGGCCGCGCGCACCTCGACCACGACCTCGCCGGCCTCCGGCACGAGGTCGGGCAGGTCCTGCAGTTCCAGGCTGTCGGGCGGGCCCCAGTCCTTGCATACGATCGCTTTCATTGCATCTCCTGTTGTTGTGTTGATGGTCGCGACTCGTTTCGATTATGCCTCAGTGGATGAGCGAAAGTTACGGAAGTGCTGCGCCGCACGCGCGCTTCTTTGGCGCCGGTGCCGTTTGTCCGCACGCAAAGTGACGGGGGAGTGCGGCGCTAGAGTGGTGGATGCGCGTGCGCGCCGCGGCGTATTGAACAGGGGAATCGAATGGCAATCCGGTACGGCTGCTTCTTCAGCTACGCCCACGGGCGCCATGCCTTGATGCAGCATTTCAAGGCCGCGCTGGTCGATGCGCTGCAGTGCTACCTCGAGCCGTATTTCGACAGCGAAGAAGAACTCTTCGTCGATACCGAGCAGCTCGGCGGCGGCGACGACCTCGACCGCAAGATCGCCCGCGCGATGTGCGAGAGCGTCTGCATGATCCTGATCTACACGCCGAAATACGAAGCCCACGCCTATACGCGCCGCGAGTATGCGGCCATGCGCCAGATCGAGGCCGAGCGCAGCAGCTGGTATGCGCTACCCAGCCACCTGATCATCCCGGTCATCATGACCCAGCATCCCGACCGGCTGCCGCCGCAAATCGCGTCGACCAGCTTCTATGTCGATTTCTCGCACTACACCATGGCCACCGCCGACCTGAAATCGAATCCCGATTTCCTTCCGGACATCGACAAGATGGTCAGGCGCATTGCCACCCATTACCAGTACCAGAAGCGCCATACGCCGCCTGGCCATGATTGCAACCAATTCGTGCTCCCCGATGTCCCACCCGAGTGGCGCGCCATCCCGGATCTTACATTCCCGAAAAAATGAGGAGCTACATGGAAATCACCCGCTTGACGCTGCCGCCGATTCCCGGGCCCGGCGAAGTCACCACCTTCTACTCGTTCGAGAGCGGCGGCGCGCGCAGCGCCGCGCTGGCCGATGCCGCGCTCCAATTGGCGGCCGGGCAGAACGCGACGGTGCCGGTGCTGATGATCGACTGGGACACCGAGGCGCCCGGCCTGCACCATGTTTTCCCCACGTGCGACGAACGCTTCGAGGACCCGCGTCCCGCGGCGCCGCTGAACGGGCGTGATGGTCTTTGCGCGGCCCGGCCTGGCGCGGCCCGGCCCGGCCTGCTCGAATATTTCGAGGCCTGCCGCGAACAGCTGCGCTCGCTGGGCCGCGCCGGCGCCGACCTCGACCACGAAGAGCGGGCGCGCCTGGTGCTCGAGGCCATCGACTGGGAGGCCTACGTCGAGCGCGTCGACCAGGGCCGCTCGCTCTACCTGATGCGCGCCGGGCGCTTCGACGACAGCTATGGCGAACGGGCCGACCGCATGGACTGGGATGGCCTGTTTACCGCCTGCCCGGCGCTCTACCGCGCCTTTGCCGGTCACCTCACGCGCCACTTCCGCCATGTGCTGGTCGATGCGCGCGGCGGCCGCTCGGCGGCAGTCAGCGTCTGCACCACGCTGTTGCCCGACCGCCTGGTCGGCCTGTTCACGCCGGGCGGGCGCAGCCTCGACGGGCTGGCCGGCGTGGTCACGCGCGCCGTCGAGTACCGCTGCAGCCACGAGGACGAACAGCGTCCGCTGCTGGTCTATCCACTGCCTTGCCTGCCCGAAGGCGCCGACCCCGAGCGCCGCGGGCTGTGGCGGCGCGGCGACCCGCAGCGCGGCATCGAGGGCTACCAGCCGGCGCTGGAACAGCTGCTGCGCAACTGCTACGGCCTGTCCCAGCTCTCGCTCGACAGCTACCTCGACGAGGTGCCGCTGCTGGCGTCGGGCGCTTCGGGCGCACCCGGCGAAGCGCCGGGCATGGCCGCCGGACGCGATGCCGATTGCCATGCGCCGGCGCGCAGCATCGCGGCGCTGCTGGGCTGGCTGGCGCGGGGGCGCTTTCCCTGGCAGCCGCGCGCCGAGCTCGACCTGCTCGACGCCGTCGCCGCCAGCCGCGCGGCGCTGGCGGCGGGCGCCGCAACGAGCGGACGAAGCAGCGCACCCACCAGCACAGGGAGCGCTGCACCCGGCGGCCGCCCGCCCGGCGCCGCCCGCGATGCCGCCCGCGCTGCAAGGCCTGATGCCACGCTCGATGCCGCGCTCGATGCCACGCTCGATGCCGCGCTCGATGCCAACGCTGCGCCGCTGGCGCGCGACCTGCTGCGCCTGGGCGAACTGCAGCGGGCGCAAGGGCGCACGGCCGAGGCGCTGGCGTGCTTCGAAGAGAGCAGCGCGCTGCGCCAGCGCCTGTTCGGCGACAGCCATCCCGACACCCGCGCCAGCCGCTCGGCGCTGGCGGCGCTGCTGCGCGATGCCGGCCGCCTGCGCGACGCCCGCGTCCAGTACGAACTGTTGCTCGAACATTGCCTGCTTGGCGCCGGCGACGAGCATGCCGAGACCCTGGCCGCGCGCTCGGGGCTGGCCGCCACCCTGGCCCAGGCCGAGGAGTTCCCGCGCGCGCTGGCGCTGCACGACGCCGTGGTCGAGGCCTGCGAGCGGCGCTACGGCACGGGCCACATCGCCACCCTCGAGGCCCTGGCCGGGCAGGCGCGCACCCTGGCGCGCCAGGGAGAATACGCGCGCGCGCGCATGGTCTACGAGCGCGTGCTGGAAGGACGCCAGCGCATTCTCGGCACCGAGCACGAGGACACGCTGCGCTGCACCCAGCAGCTGGCAACGCTGCTGCGCGACATGGGCGACCTCGGCAATGCCCGCAAGCTGCAGGAAAGCGTGGCCAGGGCGCGCGAGCGCCAGTCCGGGCCGGATGCCGCCGTTACCCTGCAGGCGCGCGAAGCGCTGGCCGAGATCTTCGCCGCCCAGGGCGACCTGTGCGCGGTGCGCGACATGCAGCAGTCGCTGGCCACGGCGCGCGAACGGCGCCTTGGCTCCGAGCACCCCGACACCCTGAGCATCCTGCTGCGGCTGGCCTCCACCCTGTCCGAGCAGGGCGAGCTGGAAGAAGCGCGGCGGCTGCAGCAGCACGTGGTCAGCCTGCACGAGCGCCTGCGCGGCATGGACGACCATGAAACCCTGCGCAGCAAGCAGATGCTGGCCCGGACGCTGTCGAGCCAGGGGCACAGCCAGGCCGCGCGCCGCCTCGAGGCCAGCGTGGAGGAGGGCAGCAGCCGCCTGCTGGATATCCGCGCCATGTCCGCCGGGCCGCACGACGTGCCCGGCGGCGGCGCGTTCGTGGCCGCCTTGCATGGGCTGCCGGGCGGCGCGGCGGCCGGCCTGGCCGCGGCGCGCGCCGGCGTCGGCCTGGCGCCGCCGGGACCTGGCGCCGCCCGCGCCGCGCCAGGGCGGGCGGTGGGACGCGACGGCGTGCACGATGTGACGCATGGCGTGACCCACGACGGTGTGCACAAGGGCGGACAAGAGCGCGGGCACGAGCGCACGCATGAGGACGCGCGCGAGGATACGCGCGAGAATACGCGCGACCCGGTGCGTGTGCCGGCGCAGTATCCGGCGTACAACGCGGCGCGCGCGCTGGAACAGAAGCCGCTGCGCGCCGGCAGCCGCGGCATGGGTCCCGAGGCCGGGCGCGAGGCCGCCGGCGAGGGGGAGCCGGCGCCGCACGACCTGATCGAGCATACCTTGTCGCAATTGCAAAGGCTGGTGGAGTCGCGCCGGGCGCGCGACGCCCGCGCCCTGGCTGACAGCCTGCGCGAAACCATCTTGCGCCCGGGGGTGGCGCGGGCGCTGCGGCGGCGTGGGGTGGCGCTGATCAAGCAGGTTTACCTGGAAGAGGGCGACAAGGATGCCGTGCTTGCCTTTACCGAAGACGAGGTGGCATCGCTCGAAGGCGCCCTGATCGAGGCGGCCGGAGGGCGCTCGGTGGCGATGCGCTAGCCCGGCTTGCCGGAGTGGCAAGCTTGCGGCGCGGCGTCGTTTCGGGACAACGGCGCGCCGCCGGGCACGCCCTCGTTGGCGGGAATTTATGTACAGACGATGCGCGTTACAGCTGTTGCTTCAGGTAAAATCGCGTGATGCGAATTCTTATCAGTAACGACGACGGCTACCTCGCCCCTGGTATTAATGCCCTTGCCGACGCCCTGGCGGCGGTAGCCGAGATCATTGTTGTCGCACCCGACAGCAACCGCTCCGGCGCGTCCAACTCGCTGTCGCTCGACCGTCCGCTGTCCGTGACGAAGGCGGCGAACGGTTTCTATTTTGTCAATGGCACGCCGACCGACTGCGTCCACATCGCCCTGACCGGCATGCAGGAAGCGCCGCCCGACCTGGTGGTGTCCGGCATCAATAATGGCCAGAACATGGGCGACGACACCCTGTATTCGGGCACCGTCGCCGCGGCCACCGAGGCTTTCCTGTTCGGCATCCCGGCCATCGCCTTTTCCCAAGTCCATTCGGGATGGGCGCATATCGACGCTGCCGCCCGTGCCGCGCGCGACGTGGTGCTGCGCCGCTTCGAGATGCTGCCGGCGCCGTTCTTGCTGAACGTGAATATCCCGAACTTGCCCTACGAGCAGCTCGGTCCCCTGACGCCGACCCGGCTCGGGCGCCGGCACCAGGCCGAGCCGGTAATCCGCTCGCAAGATCCGCGCGGGCGCGAGATCTTCTGGATCGGCGCACCCGGCGCCTGCCGCGACGCCGGCGCGGGCACCGACTTCCACGCCACCGCCCAGGGCAGGATTTCGGTGACGCCGCTGCAGGTCGACCTGACCCACCGGCCGCAACTCGATTTGCTGGCCCAGGCCTTGAAGAATGGGCCCGGCGAGGGGCAGGCATGAGCGACCGCTCCGGCGCCCCGGAGGGCAAGCGCTTTCCACTGCCGCTGTCCTCGGTCACCGGGGGCGCGCGCAAGCCAGGGGCGCCGGCGCCGGTTGCCACGCCGCAAACCGCCACCCAGAACGCCGCGCGCGCACTCGGCGGCGCGGCCCAGCAGCCCAAGGCGCCACCGCCCGGACCCAAGGCCCCGGGCTATGCGCCGCAGGCCACCCCGAGCGCACCCGCCGCCCAGCGCTCGGACCTGATGGCCACCGAGGCGATCCGCCGCGCGATGGTGGCGCGGGTGGCCGGGCAGGGCGTGAAGGACACGGCCGTGCTGGCCGCGCTGGAAGCGGTGCCGCGCCACCTGTTCATCGAGCCGGCCTTGTCGAGCCAGGCCTACATCGACGCCTCGCTGCCGATCGGCCACCACCAGACGATTTCCCAGCCTTATATCGTTGCGCGCATGATTGAAGCCATGCGCGAAGGCAAATCCGGGAATGGCGCTACACTGGAGCGCGTGCTCGAGATCGGCACCGGTTGCGGCTACCAGGCCGCGGTGCTGGCGCGTGTGGCAAAAGAAGTTTATTCGATCGAGCGCATCAAGCCGCTGCACGAGCTGGCCAAGGCCAACCTGCGGCCCTTGCGCATATCCAATCTCCGCTTGCATTACGGAGATGGTATGCTCGGGCTCGCGCAGGTCGCACCCTTCGATGGGATCATCCTGGCGGCCGCGGGCCTGGAAGTGCCGCGCGCATTGCTCGAGCAGCTCGCCATCGGCGCGCGCCTGGTGGCCCCGGTCGGGGGCCAGGTCCAGCGTCTCGAGCGGATCACCCGTACCGGCAAGTCCGAATGGACCAGCGAAACGCTGGAATCCTGCCATTTCGTCCCCTTGCGCCCCGGCACCGTTTGAGCTGCCAGTCTGTAATAGGTATTAGAAAAGAATGAAACAACACCTCCGTACCCGTCACCACGTCCTCCTGCTGACCCTCACGCTCGGCCTGCTGGCCGGCTGCAATACCGCCAACCGCCGCGCCCCGGTCGTCGAGCGTCCCGTTTCCCAAAGCCAGGGCCATGCCCGTCCGGCGCCGGCGCCGCGCGCCGAGGAGCCGCGCCAGGATGCGCGCGGCAGCTATACCGTGCGCCGTGGCGACACCCTGCTGCGCATCGCCCTCGACCATGGCCAGAGCTACCGCGACCTGGTTGCCTGGAACAACCTGGCCGATCCGGATGACATCAAGGTCGGCCAGGTGCTGCGCGTGAGCCCGTCCGTCAGCGAGCGCTCAGCCAGCAATAGCAACGGCACCGTCACCCAGCCGGTGCCGATGCCGCCGGAAAGCCGTCCGCAGGCGCCGCGCAAAACCACGCCGCGCGCCGACAAGAAGCCGTACAGCGAAGACAGCGTGGCCGAAGCCCAGCGCGGCGACAAGGCCGAAGCCGTGGTCAACGCGGGCGCCGGCGCCAGCGCCACGAATGGCACGGCCGCTGTCGCCGTCACCGGTTCGCGCGTCGGCGCCACCGTGACCGCCACCGACGACGAGAAATTGAGCTGGATGTGGCCGTCCGACGGCCGCATCATCGCCACCTTCGACGAAGGCAAGAACAAGGGCATCGACATCGCGGGCCGCGCCGGCCAGCAAGTCATGGCTGCCGGCGCCGGCAAAGTGATGTACGCTGGCAGTGGCATCCGGGGTTATGGTAACCTCGTCATCGTCAAACACAGCAACAGCTTGCTGTCGGCCTATGCCCACAACCGCGCGATCGTCGTCAAGGAAGGCGACAACGTGGCCAAAGGGCAAGTGATCGCTGAAATGGGCGATTCCGATGCCGATACCGTGAAGCTGCACTTCGAGATTCGCCAGCAGGGCAAACCGGTCGACCCGTCGAGGTTCCTGCCCAGCCGCTAGAGAGGGCCAATGACGCTGCCGCCGCACTCCCGGGATCAAGACGTATCGGACGATCTACCTGACGAGCTGGAGGGCGACGGCGCGTCCGGCGCGGCGCCCGGTGAGGCCGGCGAGGAGTCCGCCGCCGACGGCGCGGCCCCGGGCACCGAGCCCGGCAGCGTCGACGAACTCAAGACGGTGCTGGCCGCCGAACTGTCCACCGACACCACCCAGCATTACCTGAACCAGATCGGCACGCGGCCGCTGCTGACAGCCCAGCAGGAGGCGCACTTCGCTACCCTGGCCAAGGCCGGCGACTTCCACGCGCGCCAGAAAATGATCGAGCACAATTTGCGGCTCGTGGTCTCGATCGCCAAGCACTACATCAACCGCGGCGTCGTGCTGCTCGACCTGATCGAGGAGGGCAACATCGGCCTGATGCGCGCCATCGACAAGTTCGAGCCCGAGCGTGGCTTCCGCTTTTCCACCTATGCCACCTGGTGGATCCGCCAGAGCATCGAGCGCGCCATCATGAACCAGGCGCGCACCGTGCGCCTGCCGGTGCACATGGTGCGCGAGTTGAACACCGTGCTGCGCGCCAAGTACCACCTTGAGGCCCAGCACCACGACGGCAAGGATGCCAGCGTCGAGGACATCGCCAGCCTGGTCGGGCGTCCGGCCGAGGAGGTGCAGGACATCCTGGCGCTGTCGGAACACGCGGCCTCGCTCGATGCGCCGCTCGACAACGATCCCGGCTCGAGTTTGATGGACATGCTGCCCGGCGAAAACGACGACAGCCCGGATGCGCGCGCCGAGCATCACGAGATGACGCTGCTGGTGCGCGACTGGCTGACGCGCCTGCCCGAGAAGCAGCGCGTGGTGGTGATGCGGCGCTTCGGGCTGGACAACGACGATCCCGCGACCCTGGAGACCCTGGCCGAGGAGATGGGCGTAACCCGCGAGCGGGTGCGGCAGATCCAGCAGGAGGCGCTGGTCAAGCTGAAAAGGGCCATGGCGGCACGTGGCGTGGTGCGCGATTCCTTGTTATGATGCGGCGGGTTTTTTGGCCTGTGGCATTCAATCGTTCATCGTCGGCCGCAGGGCATTTCAGGGCCAACGGTACGCCGTTTGTCCCGCCAACACTGATCATCGTTCCGCGTGGGCGCAGAGTGCCCACCCAAGGTCCCTCCGTTCGGTTTTTCGTCCATTCATATTCCATGCAAGAAATTTTTATCGATATCAAATCGCTGGACGCGGATGCGCGCGGCGTCGGTCACCTCGAGAACGAGGACGGAACCCAGGGCAAGGTGATCTTTGTCGAGGATGCGCTGCCGGGCGAGCGCGTCAGCTACGAGGTCAAGCGCAAGAAAAAGAACTGGGAAGCGGGCCGCATGGTCACGCTGCAGAAGGCCTCGGCGATGCGCGTCGAGCCGCGCTGCGAGCACTTCGGCTATTGCGGCGGCTGCTCGATGCAGCACCTCGAGCCTTCGGCCCAGGTCGCGATCAAGCAGCGCACGCTGGAAGACAACCTCTGGCACCTGTCGAAGGTCAAGGCCGACAACATCATGCGCCCGATGTACGGCCCGACCTGGGGCTACCGCTTCCGCGCGCGCCTGTCGGTGCGCCATGTGGCGAAGAAGGGCACGGTGCTGGTCGGCTTCCACGAGCGCGGTTCCGCGTTCGTGGCCGACATCCGCTACTGCCACATCCTGCCGCCACACCTGGGCGGGATGCTGATGCCGCTGCGCGAGCTGATCGGCGCGCTGTCGATCTACGACGGCGTGCCGCAGATCGAAGTGGCCGTCGGCGAGGAAAATACGGCGCTGGTGATGCGCATCATGTCGCCCCTGAATGCCAAGGACGAGGAACTGGTCAAGGCCTTTGCCGACGAATGGGGCATCCAGTGGTGGCTGCAGCCGAAGGGCCCGGAAACCGTGTATCCCTTCTACCCGCTGGACCGCGAGTTGTACTACACGCTGCCCGAGTTCGGCGTGCGCATGCCGTTCAAGCCAACCGACTTCACCCAGGTGAACCACCAGATCAACCGCGCCCTGGTGCACAAGGCCTTGACGCTGCTGGACGTCCAGCCGCAAGACCGCGTGGCCGATTTGTTCTGTGGCCTCGGCAACTTCACGCTGCCGCTGGCGACCCGGGCGCGCGAAGTGGTGGGCATCGAGGGCAGCACTCTGCTGACCACGCGCGCGCTGGAAAACGCCAAGGCGAACGGGCTGGATGCGAAGACCACCTTCTACACCCGCAACCTGTTCGAGGTCACCACCCACGACCTGATGGAACTGGGTAAATTCGACCGCATGCTGATCGACCCGCCACGCGACGGCGCGATTGCCCTGGTGACGGCGCTGGCCGAGCTGCGCGAAAGCGGCAAGGCGGCCTGGCTGCCGCGGCGCATCGTGTACGTGTCATGCAGCCCCTCGACGCTGGCGCGCGACGCCGGCATCCTGGTGCACCGCGCCGGCTACCTGATGAAGAAGGCGGGCGTGGTGAACATGTTCCCGCATACCTCGCACGTCGAGTCGATCGGGGTGTTCGAGCTGGCGTAGGCGGGGTTGACGTAGGGTGGGCACGGGGCGCCCACCCTACCGTTTCAAGCGTCCGTGTCCACAAGGACGTAAAAAAGCCGACCCGCAGGTCGGCTTTTTGTCATCGGTCGTCGGTATCAGTCGTCGCCGCCCACGATGCCCAGCAGGCGCAGCAGGCTGGTGAAGACGTTGTACACGTCGAGGTAGATGGCCAGGGTGGCGCTGATGTAGTTGGTTTCGCCGCCGTTGACGATGCGCTGCACGTCGTACAGGATGAAGGCCGAGAAGATGGCCATCGCCAGCACCGAGAACACGATGGTCAGGGCAGGGAGCTGCAGGAAGATGTTGGCCACGCCGGCCAGCAGCAGCACGATCACGCCGGCCATCAGCCAGCTGCCCATGCCCGAGAAATCACGCTTGGTGGTGGTGGCGATGCTTGCCATCACGGCCAGCACGCAGGCGGTGCCGCCGAAGGCGGTCATGATCAGGGTGCCGCCGTTGCTGTAGCCCAGGGTATGGCGCAGCAGCGGGGTCAGCATCAGACCCATGAAGAAGGTGAAGCCGAGCAGCATGAACACCCCAAGCGCGGATTCCTTGGTCTTTTCGATGGCGAACATGAAGCCGAAGGCCACCACCAGGAAGATGACGAAGCCCATGCCGCCGCTGAGCATCGGCAGCTGCATCGACACGCCGATGAAGGCGCCGAGCACGGTCGGGATCATCGACAGGGCCAGCAGCCAGAAGGTGTTGCGCAGGACTTTGTTGCGCGTAACCTGGCCGACGGCGACGTCGTATGCGGGTTGCTTTTGCAGGGTAGGGTTCATGTTGATGCCTCCGTTGGTAGGATAATTTCGATGCCAGCATAGCATGCTGGCGGCGCATGGAGTATGGACAGGGCAGGGCTTTAAGTTATTTATAAGTTCCTTCGCGCAAGCTTCGGCTGCCCTGGGCAGGCGTTTTTCGCTGGAATGTCGCCACTTTGGCCATCGAAGCCGCATTCTGAGTGATATGGACGCAGGTATGGTAAAATCGAAGGTTGATTGAGTTCTCAACTTCTCGATTTAAACCTTTCTTTTTATTGGAGTTTTTACATGGCAATCGAACGCACCCTGTCGATCATCAAACCAGACGCAGTTGCAAAAAACGTGATCGGCCAAATCTACAGCCGCTTCGAAAACGCTGGCCTGAAGATCGTCGCAGCCCGTATGACCCAGCTGTCGCGCGAGCAGGCTGAAGGCTTCTACGCTGCCCACAAGGAGCGCGGCTTCTTCAACGACCTGGTCACCTTCATGGTCTCCGGTCCTGTCATGATCCAGACCCTGGAAGGCGAGAACGCCGTCCTGAAGCACCGCGAACTGATGGGCGCGACCGATCCGAAGAAGGCCGACAAGGGCACCATCCGCGCCGACTTCGCCGATTCGATCGATGCCAACGCCGTGCACGGTTCGGACGCTGTCGAAGCCGCACAAGTTGAAATCGCTTACTTCTTCCCAGAACTGAAGTAATCGCATCAGCTTCAAGAACCGCTCGCCCGATGCCCCGGGCCTGGCGAGCGGGTCGTTATATTTTTATTCCAGTAC
>Ga0265797_10005158_pt1 | contig 19299 bp, 20 predicted proteins | sample P2T30metagenome_FD_192433 | JGI IMG/M metagenome (GOLD analysis project Ga0265797, IMG submission 192433) | Plant litter microbial communities from East Loma Ridge, Irvine, California - P2 T30 | ecosystem: Environmental > Terrestrial > Plant litter > Unclassified | place: USA: California... | reverse complement strand
CTCTTTTTGTACGCCTGCGAAAGGTCGAACGCATCAGCCGCCAGAAAACATCTCCTCGATCGCGGCGTGTACCGAGCAGCCCTGGATTTTCTTTGGGGCTACAGTCGTGATGCGCCACATCCACATTACGATGATCCAGCTTGCAGGTCTTGCAATTGGGTTGGGAGACGTCGAAGGCTACAAGGCACGGTCGCGTCAGAGGTCTGCGAATGTTGTATACCCAACAACCAGGAGGACGGCAACTCGAGGCGGCGTATTGCACGTCCATGATGGCGAGGAAAATGCGAATTTTGAAACCCTCGTCTACTTCACGCAGACACCTTTCTCTTTGCACAATGCGGTGCGTGCCGAGACGGCTTGCCGTCGGAGTATCAGAGACGATCCAGCACGAAGGTGGCGAGCGCATACGACTTCGCCGCCTGCAGTCGAGGGTGACAGCCGCAAATCGGGACAGCGGACAGAGGCATCGAAGCGGGACAGACACAGTCTTCCGGAAGGCCAGGACGAGAAAGCGCGTGTTATTCTAGACTCGTCGAGGCTGTGGCGTCTATTTTCCCACAGCAGGACGAAGACAGTCCGCCCACACTGTCGTACTGTCAACCTCCCACAGAACTCCGCACACTTGTGACTCCGGCTCAAAGCCTGAGTCCTGCCAATCCATACTGCCATTGGAACGGATTCGCGGGAATGCTGAAGCGGCGAATGCGTCCACCGGACGAGTCGGGTTTTCTGCATCGGGCGGACAACTTCACACTTGCCGCTGTGTGCTGTTCGACGCGTTCAAACTTCAGTCTGCGGCCCTGTGACTGGAATCGCTCGCCAAGTGGTGGCCTTCGACACATCGCTGGCGCATGTCAGCTCGGGATCGAGATTCCTGGATGTCGAGCGCCGCCCTCCTCGGCTGCCAGCTCTCATTCTCTGAATACTTCGTTCACTAAATGATCGGACAGGGCGCGCTTCACTCAATTCGTCCTGGCTATTGTTAGGTGCGTGTTTACGGATTCTGCGCTCCGGTGAAATACCTACAACCAACGTGCACGAGTATTTCTTCACTGGTTGCCGCCACTTTCCATGTCTTGAATAGGTCTTTCATAACCTCTCACATGACTAGCTAGAATGTTAAGTTCTAGCCGCTATTGATGTACATGACTTCGGTCTGATTCAGGATTTTGGCGTTGTCATGCACGTTGTTAGTGAACGAAGTCGACTTGTGAGGGAGCTGCAACATGTAAGCTTTCGCTTTGCACGGACTGATACAGACTTCTTACATTATCTGGCAGATTAGCGATCGCCTCCGCTAAGAAAGCACCTTTCGCGAGTGCGATTGTCTGTAGATCAGGCAGTGTCTTCATATTGCGCATTTCGCTTGCCTCTTGTTCGCGTGATTTAGCCTCTTTGCTGACCATCTGCCTAGCAGGGAACACTGTCTCAAGGTCATCGATCAGATACTGTCTGTCGTCGACAAGCTCGATGGATTTCTCCCAGGAGAACGGCGACAAGTGCGCTTTCTTCGCAATGTTGGCCTGTCGCTGGCGCCGCACACAGATGTCGCGCATCTTCTGGCAAAGCTTCGCGGTGTCGCCCAGACCTAGGGCGTCATCGCTGATCAAGGTCAAATCGCCATGGTTGCCTGCGTATTTGTTACCGAGTGTTTGTGCATTGGGGAAGAGCCGAATGATGTGGCCGACAAGTTCTTGGGTTTGCTTCAGCCGCGACTCTGGCAGAGAATCCGCCGTGGACTGTTCATGCGCCGTGAGATCTCTGACCAGGCCGACACTCTCGCCCCATTGTGAAAGGCGAAGCTGCGAATTCTAGAGGTGGAGGACGTAGGTCTGCTAATCGGCGCCGAACGACTTCGCGACTCGACGTACTTGAAGCAGCTAAGTGCGCTATCGAATGTGTTTGCAAGGGCGACAACCGATACGCTGAGCGACACTGGTTTCGTGACAGAGATCGTAGTGGCGTGCGTTTATGGGCCTGGGATATGTCGTCTTACCTGTTGTGCGAAGACGAGACGATCGGGAGAGGAACACTAATACAGTTTCCTGGATTGGAAGCGGTTCCTTGAGTCGAACAAGGCTGCGCTGTAGGCAAACTCAGCCAAAAGCTCCCCAGGATGCATAGCCTTAGATGCAACAATGGGGCTTTCAATCACAGCTTGTATGCATGATTAGGGCGCAGCTCGCTTGTCACCTCTTGCTTGCAGCGTGGTCGCATCAGCCGCACGGCTGACTGTCACAACAGAACGAAGCCGTGAGCGCCTATATGATGACGGAAGTACATAATCGTGGTCATGAGTATCATGCCATTGCTGTCAGTCGGTCGGCGCCACGAGGAAGAAGCGTCGAGAACACTTGCCAACACCCGCTGTGAACGAGCTGATCCCTTGTCAACGGTCAGATAATTTCCAGACTGACGCCAGCAACATCGGCAATCAAGCTAGACAACTGACGATCAACGGTGACCAGCACAATCATTTGTGGGATGATATTGTCGTGATCTGCGATGTCCACGACTGACACTGCCAGTACGCATCCTCCGCATCCGGCCGCCGCAGCAGCGCCCCAGAGGTGATGCATTTCCGTGACTCCTGCGACCGTGTCAACATACGTAGAGCACCCTCAATTGTCGCAGGAGTTGGAAGAGAAGCTGAGTAGAGCACACGGAGGTGAACTCGCGCACGCCGTGGCAGCGACAGGCCTTGGCGGTACTGGAAAGACGCAGCTGGTGCTACGTTAGCTCGAGAAGCGCGAAGGTGCGTATGACACGGCGCTTTGGCTGGACATGCACAGCGTAGAGACTGCTCAGTCGAGCTTCGAGCGGTGCTGCCGTGCACTGAGCTTGAAGGTCGAGACTTCGCTCAGTGATGGACCGCTGCCAGATGTGCTTCCTGCGCCAGCAGTATTATCGTGGCTGCGGGACGGAAGTGAGGACAAGAGATAGCTCGTCGTCTCGGACAACGCGGATGATATGTCGTAGGGAGTCAGTAGGATCGTGGCGCAAAGCAAGTCTGGCACTGTCATAACCGCAAGCCAGGATTCTCGTGCTTCGGGATTGCTGGGCGGGCGCACGACGAAGGTGAACGTTGATGCAATGGAGCCAGAAGAGGCTGAATCATTGAATGTGTCTTGTCGGAATACTTCAAGGACTTGGTGCATCCGGACGAAGAGGATGAATGCAGAGAGCTGGTCAAACATATCACCGAAATCCTCGACCGGCTGGCACTTGCTATGGACCAACTCTGGTGAGATGGCGGTCAAGCACGGAGATGAGCCGGGAGCAGTGCTAGCACATGTACCTCGCGTTCATCACGGCGTATGCGGGAAAGTTGGAAGAAGCGGGACTGAAGAGCAGTTTCGGCGCATGTCTTACTCCTCCTCCATCTAGTCGCCGTGAAATCTCGGTAGATAGCATATTATAGACTCCGAGAAGCTGTGGTGGTTCTGGAGAAACATAGCGGATGTGCTATGGAAAGAAATAAGGTAGAAGGAAGCGAAGAAGCTTTGGATAAAGCTAGTGGAAGCGACTTCGAGAGTGCTCAGTTAGTATCTTCGTTGTACGCTCTGCGCTACAGCGAACCTATCTGTGACGCATGGAAACCATCAGTCACGGGAAGCAGAGAAGCTATTAGTGCAGGTAGGAGAGGCGGCTTTGCGATGTCTCTCTCGAGGACGGCACGAGCCAAAATGCAACCATGCTCTGTATCGAACAGTTAGTAGAAGTGGTGTAACTGGCGTGTGGATATATGCGTGCTTCCAACTGTGATCGCCTGCAAACTGCCAATCCTTCCTGAGTGAAGCTCAAGTTGGGAGGCAAGGTAGCAGGAGCATGGTGACTATAGTTGTGACCCCGTATTGTAGTAGCCATATACTCATAATACGATTGGTGAGAGTACTGAACTCTCAGAGCACCCTAGTGTGGCGACGTCCCGCCACCATGAATGGCATGCCCAGAAAACCCAACCTACTCCTCCAAATAAAGTTCATCTCCAGTGTTCGAAACACCACAAGCCACAAGACTTTCGCAATCCTTGCCCGCCCTCGCCAAGATAAGGTTGCTGAGGTACTTGATGCCTTCGGCGCGGAAAGTATCGGGCTCGGGGTGGGAGGAGACATTCTGTTCGAAGACGAAGTTCTGCGGGTCGTCAAGGGTGTAGACGGGCCAGTGTTCGGATTCGACTGCGGTTGTAGGTTAGTTACTGTTTTCGTTCCTGGCAACGGTTGCACCGATGATAGGCAGAGCGGGTACATACCACCAAGTTGCATGTTTGGGTCTCCGAAGTTGGCAAAACTGATCCACATCCTGGTCATCTGCTTGGCCACCCTGATGTACGTCTCGCGATTAGGTCCGCCGAGCGGATTCGGGTTGCCGTTCTGCGGATAGCCGTAGCCTTCGGTGTTGTACTGCGAGAGTGTTAGCGATGGTTTGCAAGAAGGACGACGAGGCGCAAACTCACAAAGACGAAAGCAACCTCCTGGAAGTGTGGCACGCCATACTGGTAACTCCCGCCGTTGACGACGACATTGAAGCGGTACGAGTACACCGGCACATCATACTTGGCGAACATCTCGGTCGCAAACCGACGGGGAGCCATCATGGATGTGTCCGTAGCTAGAGCGGAAGATCGCTTGAACTGCAAGCCGAGCGAGGCATCTGGTCGGCCGGGAAGAGTTGCTGGAATGCCGATGTTGGGGATGTCAGGGTACAGAATTGCCAGGTCCTGCGCGGTGGCATTGTCGACTCCGTTAGATTGGGTGATGTAGGCGAGGAACTGCTCCGTGGTGTTGATTTGCCTTGGACCGAAACCGGTACCTTCGTCGCTGTTGGCGCCGATGAGGTATGGCACGTGGACGAAATTACCCTCGTTCAGCTGAGTCGCCGGGTCTTCCACCATGAAGTCACCGTCGAGGACGAATCCGTTCCCTCCTCCCTGTGCGACAGTAGAGTTGAGGACAGCGTTCAGTTCCTCGACCGGTACTGTCCGAAGGCATGCGACGGCACTCGTAGCGTTTGCGCAGCCGACAGCGTCTGAGATCCGAGCAATGACAGGTTCCCAGTCATCTACTGTCGGGAGAGCCCTGAGTCCTGCCGGGTTGCCAGACTCTGCGATCGCATGTGCGAAGAGCTTGTCGTCACGGCCTTTGTATGCGAGCAGCTGCGAGGCGACGATAGTGCCTGCAGCCATGTCAGTACGGTATTGATCATCACACAGGCCTCAATACACTCACCTCCAGCACTTTCACCTTGGATTGTCACGCGGGTGGGATCTCCGCCAAAGGCTTGGATGTTCTCTTGGATCCACTGCAGAGCAAGCCGGGCATCTCGGAAGCCGTTCATGGCGTTGCCCTCTTCCTGGATCTCCTTGCCATATAAGAAACCCCAAGACGAGAGACGGTAGTTGACAGAGACGGCCACGATTGGCATGCCGGCCTCTGTAGCCTGCTGGACGATGAAGGACTGGTTGTAGCGGCGGTCAGAGGAGCCTCCCATGACGAGGCCTCCGCCATGGAACCAGACCAGGACTGGAAGGTTTTCTCCCTCGCTTGATCCAGCAGTGCGAACGACGTTGAGTGTCAGGCAGTCTTCCGAGACGTAGTTGCCCTGGCTCCAGGTGTCCATGCCATAGCCGATGCACTGCGGAGAGTATTCGGTCGCATTGCGAGTGCCGGTCCAGGATTCGTTCAGCGACCGAGGGGTTCTGAAACGAAGGTCACCGACGGGCGGCTGGGCGTAGGGGATTCCGAGGAAGTAGTCCGTGTCGTAGGCGGGTTCGTATCGACCGACCAGAGTTCCATTGCATGTAACTGCAGAGGGAGCGGTGTCGTTTGGGGGATTCCTGATGGTCAATGCAGAGCTGCTAGAGACTGCGAGCAACGCCGCGAAGATCTTGGATACTGCCATCTGGGCAAAGGTGATGGGTGTTGGCAGGTTTCCTTGTGAGCCGGCTTGGTGCCTTTATAGAGGGAGGGAGTTTGCGATCGGCACATGATCGTGCCTTCGGTTGGGGCCCCGCAAGACGGCGTGAAGTGCCACGGCCAGACATCACTCCAACAGTGTCCAGCAATCGAATTGCCGAAGTGAAGTTGTAGTTGGTCCACATGTTTCCCCTCACTCTAGAGAGGTTGCAAGAGTCAGGTGTCTGGATACTGCATACAGTAGACTGTCAAGTGCGGGGAATTGCATTGTTGCCAAGTCGGATCGGCCTGTGTTGACAACCGGATATGGCGCGTTGATGACATGGATACACATACATGGCGGTTATGCAAATGTGTGTTGTGGGTTGTTGTCGCTTGGGTTCATCCAAGTCCATCTCAACTTGGAGATGCCCGTCGTGTGTATGCTGCGTCACATGACCTGTGGATGGGGTTATTGCTGCCTGAGGCATCCATGACGCACGGCATCTCCCGTGGACGGGAGTCAAGTGAACGAACCGCACAGATGAGCAAGGCACAAGAAAGCATAAGTGGACAGCGACAGAGAATAATTCCAATGTCGAAAACCGCTGATACCTCACTAGCACTGACATGTTTATGCGATGATACTGCCACCTCCTGGATTTCAATACAGTGAGATGGCGGTATTCCGAGACTGCTCTCTCACTGGTACATATACCCGAATCTGCTGAGGCATCTGATACCACAATGAAGAGGTATCTACATGAGTGGGACGAGGTGATTCAAACTCCTCTATCTCACTGGCTGTATACAATCTTCCGTCTGCCAAAGCATCTGATACCACCTCAAAGGATTGTCGAAAGCGGGGAGATACGTGTTGTTGAGATCGGGTATCTCAGTAGGTAGTGACATGTATCAACTTACCATGAAGCTTCCAGATACCACCGTGGAGAATGTTTAGTTCCAGGGAGATTAATATTGCATCTCATCAGTGGTGATAACTGGGCTGGAGTGAATTGAAGCTCTCAGGTAATACGGTGAAAGAAACAGGGTCCGCGTAAATTGTAGGCTACGTCAGCACTTTGTTGTTGCGACAAAACCGCCAGCTGCCAGTACACAAGCCTAGGTACCCACGTCCATACCGACACCAACCTAACCTCCAATACAACCGCCGAGATGCTCGTCGCCCCGAACGTCGGCATTGCGATGCCTGTGATCAAGACGCTCTCCGATTGCGCCTCTTACAGCAAGACAATCGAGCCTTACATCCCCCAGCTGTACGCGCTGCCCGACAAGATCATCGCCAACATCGGAGACCTCCAAGCCCTGAAAGATGTCTACGCCTCGACCAACCCCATCATCTCCGGCTTCGCCTTCTCCCTCGCGCTCTTCCCAATCTTCCTCGTCGTCTCCGAAGTCAACAGGAACTGGAGCCAGGTCGACCGCGTGTGGTCCATCCTCCCCACCCTCTACCACATCCATTATGCCGTGTGGGCTCGGATGCACACCCTGGAGACGCAAAGGGTGGACAACGTGATGGCATTCAGTGTTCTGTGGACACTGCGCTTGACCTTCAACTACTGGCGCAGAGGAGGTTACCAAATCGGTAGCGAGGACTACCGTTGGAATTTGATCAAGGGCTGGATTGGAACACCGGCCTTCTTCTTGCTGAACGTCTTCTTCACTTCGTCCGTCCAGAGTGTAAGCAGACTTGCCGTCCGAATTGCGCGATACCCAGCTCACTGACAATATCATTAGGTCCTCCTCTTCGCCGTGACAGCGCCCACCTACATCCTCCTCCTGGCCTCGCGCCTCTACCCTGCCATGACCACAGTCGAATACGTCTTCGCCCGCTTCCTCATCGTCCTCATTGTTGTTGAGTGGTTCGCCGACGGACAACAATGGAACTTCCATGCCGCAAAAGCCGCTTACCAGCGCACCGCTAAGCCGCAACCAGGCTACTCGCGTGCGCAACTCGACCGCGGCTTCAACACCACTGGACTGTGGAAGTTCTCGCGCCACCCCAACTTCGCCGCCGAGCAGACCATCTGGGTTACTCTCTATGTCTGGGCTGCGTACACTACTGGCAGTTGGTGGAATTGGACTGTTGCCGGTCCGATCGCATACTTGAGCGTTTTCGCTGGAAGCATTCCCTTGACCGAGTACATTTCGGCTGGCAAGTATCCCGAGTACAAGCTGTATCAACAGAGGGTTGGGAGGTGTCTGCCGAGTATCTTTGGCAAATACTGGAAAGAGGATGGCGAATTGTCCCTCAAGGACAAGGTCGACGCAGAGGCGGCCAAGCGGGCGAACAAGAGAGATTGAGCGCATGTGGTGGAGTTGGAGTCAGTGAGGGACATACAGCTGTGCCGGTAAATCTTGCTCTCATCCTCTCGGAATACCTACGCTCCATGCGTAGAGCTCGTGAGGTTGTGTGGCTATGCGACACCACTGTTCATCAATACCCGCCATACCCACCCCCATCTCAACGCACCGCCTCAACCTCCGAAGCATGCTATGTATCGCCATAGCAATCTGTTCCTGCTTGACGTGCTCCCACCCATTCAATACAAGTTCCCTTGCGTAGCCATCGTCCCAACCTGAGTACTTCTTCACATCATACTTGTATGGCTGCCAGCATTGCTCAGTAGGCGCCAGGTCTGGCGAGGCCCGTTCGTTGAAGTGGTAGTCAATGTGCCCGCGGCTATTTTTTCGCTTCCACCTACGAGCCTCTGAATTGACGCCGACCCCATTGGATCCGTTGGGATCTTCAACAAGAGTGAAAGGCGCCAGTCTCCCCAATTTGACCTCCTCAACCCACGGCCTGATGACAGGCTCCAGAATCCGATCGACGTAACAACGCGCGCTCATCTTGCCATTCAGATTCCCGGCCTCTTCGCCATCATACAACAAGAGATCACTCTTCCACTTGAAATGAAACACTCCCCACCCATGCACTCTCTTCGTATCAGTCCCCGTAGGCACGCCTTCCAGATGAATGCAATCTTTACAAAGCCTCTCCCCAGGTCGTCTAATTACACGCGGTCTGCCCGCAGGACCCCAGCCGGCATGCACTTCGTCTGAGAAAGCAACAGTCTCCCAGTCACTGTCATACGGCCTTCGTTCCAAATGTGCTTGCGCGAACGCCACACGCTTCGCCGCCATCTCGGGCGAACACCACGCTCTCGAGCAAGCGATACACTTCCAATGGTCAGTAACATGCATCACATCCCTCAGAGTCTTGCCCGAGATCCCCGTCCCAAACGCCTCCTCGGCCAGCTTCGTTTGTGTGAGTTGGATCATTTGGTCGTTGGAGGAGTGTTTTCTTGATGTTGACATGGACAAATGGTCAACCCCAACCCCAACCCTGATCAGCGAGCCAATAAGCGCGTCCACCGCGGACATCACTACTTGCCACGCCACCGCGCCACCCACCGCTTCTCCGCAACACAACACCAACAACAACATATCATCAACAACTCGTGACGGAAACACACTGTCGAACGAGCATTGACTGGATGACAAGGCGGAAGGTCGGTAGCTGCAACTCCAACTCTACACTTCGCATTCCTGAGCTCGACTCACCACTATCACTGAAGAGTCAACAGTGGACTCTCAACGCATGCGCCGTATGCGCTCCGCAGTGAACGGAAAAACACCATCGCCGACCAACGGTGTCAGGACAAGGTCCTACAAATCTTCAGATGACTGTATTGTTCAAGAGATCCCACCCAGAATGATGTGTAAGTGGCCATTCACTGCTGTGCAGGGAGATGCATCTCTACGCTCAATTCCCTGCACCCATGTGCCTCTCGGGACGTGTCTTGTTCACAGCTATCTATACGTAGGACCATGAGAGCACACCACGAAACGCCATGTGATTATATTCGACGTTTCCAAGGATGATACTATCAGCCCTGATAGCTCAGTTGGTAGAGCGCGTCACTAGTAATGACGAGGTCGCCGGTTCAACTCCGTCTTAGGGCATTATCTCTTTTGTCTTTCTCGTGGAGGTCATCTTGATTTTTCATCTCCATCATCTCCTTCGCCCGCGGCTGTTGTTGATTCGAGACACTCGCTGCTTGAACTACGGTGTATCAGCGGTCGGGCATCGAGACGATGGGAAACGGCCGACGCTGGTACGAAATTACATTCGATTTTTGCCGCTTCTTCGGATCATACTTTTTCGTCCGGCAAAACGAATGAAGTGGTGATCTACTCCGATTGACAGCAAGTTTTGCGCCTGTCACGTAAATTCACGCAGACATGAGGCACCTAGGAAGCCTCCAACTGGATGTCTCAGACTTGACGTGGAGCCGCATGCGCCCGGGACGCCACCACTGGGGCTCCCACAGCTGCGCGGAGAAATTTTTAGCATCAAATGAAGTCACTGTGAGGTCAAGGTTTCTGTCATGCCCTTCGCTCCTCGGCATATCTGATCTGGACCCGATGATCGCTGAGAAAAAAAAGACTTGGGCGTTCCCACCGTTCGTCTAGAAGATTTGATTGGCGTGTATCTTTTCTCGACCTCATCTGTTCCATTTACTGCAGTACTGATCAGCCATGCGAATCCTGAAAGCCCATGGACAGTTCGATATTTCTGGCCATCGATACAGAACAGTGCTCGGACACGCTCCGATCCGCACGTGTCAGCGCCGCGACATGAGCCTTATCAGAGGCTCCGCAACCCACTTCCACACTGTTTCCTCCACGTTTGTGGTTCTGCACGGTGTCTGCACTCTTCCAGACCCACTTCCTGCCCCACGGTCTCAACGTCAAAGGCTGTGAGGCCTGGACTACTCGACGCGACAGACGCGCCACCTTCTGCTTCGCCGTCTCCATGTCCCGCGATCCGCTGATTCAATCTTCTGCTGTTGCCTCCCACGATCGCAGGTCGAGTGCCATCGATAAGGTGCACTCGGGAAAAGCACAGGCTTAGCCAACTTACTCCACCACCACGTGCTCGGTCCATAGTTGTAGAGGTCAGCAAGTCAGTAGTAGTGGGTTGGGCTTGCGCGATTGTATTCGCGGAACCGGAACATGGCGTGCCCATCTCGCGCCAGAAAACACCACGGGCCGTTGCGACTCTGATCTCACGATCTCACGATGCCCTCAGGTAGGTGTGGCTCTCCTCAGAGTCACTAGGGAGTGTTTTCCGATCACTTCTCTTCAGCCTCTTTTCCTCCTCTTCTTTCGAACTGAAACCACTCAGCAACAATCCACACCTTCCCGTTTTGAAAGTCAACAACTCCTCAGATCACCCAAAACAACCCCCACACACCAGCAATCATGGCTCCCAGCGCGATTACCCCACCTCCCCAAGAGGTGAACAACCTGCCTCCCACAGACAAGTTGAACACCACACGAAAAATCGTTGTCTTCTCTGGTAAGTTTGGCCCGGAGGCTTGTTTGGGTGTGAACAGATACCTAACATGGATCTTTAGACTTCGACGGCACCATCTTCATGGAGGACACCGGCCATGTGCTCTTCAACAAATACGGCTGCGGCTCCGAACAGCGTGAAAGACTCGAGAAGCAGTTCAAGGACGGCGAGAAGACCTTCAAGGGCATTTCGGAGGAGCTATGGGGATCGCTCGATTTGCCATTTGATACCGGCCTCAAGGCCATCCAGGAGGCTCTTACCCTCGACCTTGACTTCAAGACTTTCCACCAATTCTGCATCAACAACAACATCCCCTTCAACGTCATCTCCGCTGGCCTCAAGCCCATTCTCCGCCGTGTGCTCGACCACTTCCTCGGCGACGAACAGAGTGCAAAGATCGAGATCATCGCCAACGATGCCACAATTGATGGAGAGGGTCACGAGTGGAAGCCGCACTGGCGCCACGAGACTGACAACGGCCACGACAAGGCGCTGTCCATCAACGAGTACAAGGACGCCGCCAAGATCGAGTCCGAGGACGGCACCATCCCCATGGTCATCTTCGTCGGCGACGGCGTGTCCGACCTGGCCGCCGCCAGCGAGGCGGACGTGCTCTTCGCCCGCCGCGGCCTTGCTCTCGAGGACCACTGCAAAGAGCGCGGCATCAAGTACACCCCGTACGACACTTTCGCGGATGTGCAACGCGGGATCATCGAGATTGCCAAGCTTGACGAGAAGAAGACCAAGGGAGAGGGCCTGCCGGTCAACTTCAACCCGCGCGCCAACATGTGGAGACGCCTGAGCTCGAAGACGGCCGTGCCCGTCCTTGCCGCCCAAACACCTCTGGAGGCCGCTCCCTTCGTTTGGCCCGAGCAGTTCGACGCAGCACTCGCAGGGCCCGAGCAGTACGAGGAAGCCGAGAAGGCCACGGCAAACGCCCAGACTGTGTAAAGACGAGGCGAAATGGCAGAAATTTCCTTCACGTTACACCAAGCGCTTTATCCGGTCTCGTGCATGGAAACGTGCAGCCGTGTGTGATGCGGGAGGACGGCTGGCGTGCCTGAGCAAACGGCATCCCTGCTGAAGTGGGCGTGGACCTGGTCACGACTGGCTGCAGGCGCCTTACACCATCGAGTACATCTAGGAACGACTAATGAACATAGACTATATACCATCGACATCTGAATACACATCACATCGCCTTTGATATGATCCCATTTCAACGACAAAGCTGTCAGCAACATGGACCGACTGCTGTTCAGCAGCGCGATAAAGCAGAAACCCCCACGCGACATGGGTGCCCAGCCGCGCTCCGTTTTCTGGTAACGCAAGATAACGGACAGCACAGAATGTGATCGCTCACAAATGTTCATCCTGGCAATGCAAAGTATGAAAACTACCCTCTTTCCTCTGTCGTGGCAATGAACTCTTCTTCCCACACTCCATCGCACTTTCTTCTTCATCCTCCAATTTTCGCGCTTCAAACAGCACCGGGAACCAACCCCCCAGCACCAAAACTCGTCTTCACCACTCGCCATGTCTTCGATTCACAGCCTCCTCATCGCTGGCGATGAGATCTCGGCTGCGCAAACCGAGCCTGAGGTGAATCGCGACGATGTCAATTCGCACCCCGAATCCACCCAGCAACGGCAGGACTCGCCACAGGCGCTCGCCATGTCTTCCATCCACACTTTCGTTGCCGCCGGCGAAGGATTTCCGACTACGAACGGCGTTCATGAGGTAAGACGCGGTTTCGCCATGACTTCACTTCGAGAACCCAGCTAATAAAGCAAAGATCCGCCTGTCCCCGACGCCCGCAGCTCAGTCTGGAGAGGACATCACCTCAATCTTCGAAGCTGGCCGTGAGGGGCTTGCAATACTGGCTGCGAGCATGCTCGATACATGCTCTGCTAACGATCTTGTCCGTCCCAGGAGCAGCCAGGCCGATGTGGAGTCCAACGACGTCGAAACGTCGACTTCGATGGTGAATGAGGTTCATCACCACAACGGAGAGGTAAAGTGCCATCTGGTGGGCATGGCACGGCGTTCAAGGCTCCATGACCTTCCGATTCTCTGCATCGCTAACACTTGAGTCGGATTCTAGGACGGCGACAATAGCGGCGACCAGCCGTCACTTTTAGCCAAATCTGGCGTCCACAACGAGCAGTCGTATGTTTGCACCCGAGTGTATCAGACGTCTTCACCTTGGTTTTGCTGACCTCACCAGTAGTCAGCCGCCCCTTACGACCAACCCTGATGCTGCCAGCAACTATGTGTGAGTTTAGGCTTGAGTGGACCGTACAAGCATCGTCCTTCCCACGCTTACCCCCTCAACAGTCTGCCGCCGCATTACAGGAACCCAAATGCTTTTTACCAGCGTCGCCCGCACGAGGCTCCGGAAGACTTCAAACAGCGTCTGCTAAGCGAGACTTGGGAAGAAAAGCGGCGACTTCTTGGAATCGGGCCAGCCTCTCTCCCTAAAGATGCGTAAGTCTCTTGTCGCCGCTTTGTTTGCAATCTCATATGATCATAACTCTGACACTCACAGTACATCGTCCGGTGAAGCCAGCAAGTCGTCAGTCAAGGAAAAGTGCGAGTCATGCACCAGCTTCGACATCTACGCGCCGCACCTGAATGACCACCGCCAATGCACATGCGATGGCGAGGATTGCACCCCGGCAGCTCCATGTGCGATCTGTCAGCCGTTGATCACCAAAGGCGTAGCTGACTGCGCAGATTGCCGCGAGCACGTTACCGACTGCTTCAACTGCGTACGCCTCCAGCTCCTGCATTCGCAGACTTTCCACCGGGCTACCGTAATGGCCGCACGTGTTGTTGTCGCGCCGGACGTACTCTCGCCCGCGAGCAAAGACTGCACCGGAGCAGCTCCATGCGGGATCTGCAAGCGGCTGATGATCCTAGGGAAAGCGGATTGCAAGAAGTGCCGGCAGCGCGACTACGATTACGAGCACGCCAAAGGCTGCTTCAACTGCTTGCGCCGTTACTTCGTCTTCAAGGAACAGCCGTTCCACAACTCCATCGTCACGGCCGCACGAATCGTCGGTCTGCCGACGACACCCTCAGGATGGGCTGATGTCCTCGTCTACCCCATGCCGAATGATGTTGAGGCCGATAGATGTAGCGAGGATGGCATGCTCATGTGGGAACTCATCGAAGCCGGCCAGGTGATTCTGGGCTGCCCATCGGCATTGACACCTACCGACACTTCCTGCGACCCCGAAACTGATGACGATGAAGCCAGCGAGGCAAGCGATGACTCAAGTGCCACAAGATCATCGCGATCAGTCTCCCCTGAAGCTGAGTCTATGGATGTTGTGCCCCAGCAGGTCGAAGGCACCAATCACCAATCGCCACTCCCCACCTCGCTCGAGCCAGAGTCTGTGAAAGTTGGTGCCCAGCAGATCGAAGATGTTACAGGACCAACCTCGCCGCAACCCACTTCTCCTGAGCCCGAGTCTATGGATATCGAGGCCCAGCAGATTGGAGAAGTCGTACAACCACCCTCGCCCCGCCTTGCATCTCCTGAGCCTGAGCCTGAGCCTATGGAAATCGTAGCCCAGCCGGTCGAGGAGGTCACACACTCGACCTCGCTACGCTCCGAGCATGAAGCTGTGGAGGACGTAATCCAGCAGACCGAAGAAGGCGCACAAGGACCCTCGTCTCGCCCCGTTTCTCCTGAACCTTCGCCCGAGCCGATGACGATCGTAATGCAGCAAGTCGAAGGAGACGAATCACCACCCTCGCCTCCGGCCACCCGCAGTAACAAGCGCAAACGCCGCCTCAGCCAAGTCCTCTCTCCCACTCCTGAACCACACTCGTCCGCCAGTCCGGACCCCGTCCCCAGAACCGTTCTACGCCACACCCATCTTCCAGCATTTACCTATCAACCTACTCGCTCGCCCAGCCCAATAATCCCCATCCGCCCCGACATCAACCTGCCGCAGCAGAGCCTGACGTACGGCAGTCCACCGGCTGCAACCTCCACGGCCCTGACACAAGCCATCCAACCACCAACTGCAATCCAATCTGCTCCACTGGCGGACGGTGAGCTCTCCGCCGTCCGCAAGCGCAGGGAGCATCGAGCCTGGATGGACGTTTACGAGAAGAAGAGCTTCAACCTCCATCGCGAGACCCGACGCTCCCAGAGAGACCGTCTGTTGCGCCAGTTGAGCGATCTTGAGAAGGAGGGCCAGGATGCGAGGACCAAGGAGATTCAGAGGTTGCGGGCGGAAATTGAGAGGTTGGAGAGGAATGAGTGACGATCTTGGTTGATGCACCGCGTTCGGTTTTGTTTGGGGAAGAGAGGGCCTGGGTGTATCATCTTAGAGAGCTGTGGATATATGGGATGTATTGGTATGGTTTATTCTTATGTGAAGCTTGCAAATCCAAGCTTGTGACTCAACTCACACGTCGACTGTCGTTCGCAACATTGTTGTGATTGACTTTGATGTTGTCTGCGACTCCAGCGGTCAGTCGGCTGGCGAACTTCGATACATTCGAATACTGAATCATGACAAGGATATTCAAGCAGCGTTGACTTCGTTCTAAGAACATCGCAACTCCAGCAGGACAGTGCGATTCTCGACTTACCCCAACCCTAACCCGTCTGTCCTCGAAGTTCCCACCATAATTCGCTTCACATAGACTGCTGCCGGATATCTTCTGTCTTTACAGTGAGTTCTTCCTGTCGATCGGTGATTTCACTTATTCCAACTTGACCTCAGACTAATCTGTCGTATTCTGTTTCCGTTTCCCATTTGCAATCAGACTGCTCGACAGTTGAACGCTGATATTATGTACATGGCAGAGCGAGACGTGCACGAACCCAAGCAGTAGTAGCATTACCATTTACAATCATTCGCAAAGTTGAATTCCTACATATGACACCTACACATATGAGAACAGGATGCCTTCAGCCCTCGAAGCAGACTTTTGTCCTCCCAGTCATACTCGCCTCCAAGCCTTCCTCAACCCTCGTCACAAACTCTGTCCCGAAGAACGCAAGCCCCAATTCTTGGCTTGTAAACCAACTCGCCCGGTCCAGATTCCCGCTGCCAAACACTGCGACTTCACCGTCGATGACGGTGAGCTTGAAGTGCGATTGTACTGGTTCGTCGTGTGCTTGCCGTCCTCCCTCTTGTGGATCTCCGGCCTGAGATTGAGATTGGTAGTAAGAGACGCTCAACCGCCCAACACTCGGCAGCGCTTCTTCGATGTCTTGCTCCCCTTTGCGCCTCCTGTCCTCGACCATCCGTCCGTATGCCTCCACCAATCCGCTAACACATCTCCCCGTCGTCGTTCCCGCCGTAACGACCTGCTCGATTCTCTGCAGATTCTCACTCGTCGTAATCCTGACCTCCACTCCTCTCGCCAGCGCAGCGAGCAGAGCCTCAATCGCGGGTTGTGAAGTGAGGTTGGGGGTTTGTATTTGAATTGTCTTCTTGGCGGACGAGAAGGCAAGGAGGAGGAAGGTGTTAAGGGGTGTTGGAGGTGGATCTGGTGAGGACTGGAAGGGAAGAGGGCGGAATTGAGGGTTCCAATGGTGGGGCGAAGGGAGGAAAAGAGTAGGAGTTCGCGTTTGGGGGAGGTTCAAGGGGGAGAGGTGAGTCAGGAGGGCTGGTGATGGTGATGGGGATAATGCGGTTGAGCCTCCCAAATCAGCAGTCGTAGATAGCCTTTCCATATCACCTCCATCTGCCCAGAACTTCTCCCAGAACTTGACGAATTGCTGAACAACAGGCCCACTCAACTCAACACAACCCTCAAACCATTCCTCCCAGCTCACATTACAGCTAGGCAGGAAGGCCAACTTGCGATCCACCACCACGAATTTCGGATGGATGATGCTAATGGGTAGGAAGAAGACGCTCTTCACCTGCAAGTCTATTCCCTGCAGTTCGTCTGGGCTAGGCAAACCGAGAGTCTTGCTCCATTGGGAAGGAGGGTAGGTTCTGCCGTGACGAGACTGAGGATGGGAGAGTTTCTGCCACACACCGGAGGAGGAGAAGCAGATGTTTACGCGGGTCTTGTTATCTTTGTGGGAAGCCAGGTTCCTCGCGGAGAGTTTGCGGAGGCTATCGGCGATGCGGTTCAAGGAGTCGGATTGGGCCCAGTAGCATGTGACGAAGAGGACTTCACTTTCTGCGCCCTCGAGCGCAGGGAGAAGGGTTTCGAGGATGCGGTTGCCTGTTCCGAGGGATACGCTTTGGATGTTGGAGGTTGTAAGGAGGCTGGAGGGGTTGGACGTCCAGTAATTTGGGTGATCCAGGTTTTGTGTTGCCAGTGTTGAAGGTTCTGAGAGACGAGAAAGAAAGGAATCGATTAATGGGTGTTGATCTTGACTTTGCGACATTGTCGTTGGTGTGGCGTTCAGTGGGCCTGGTTGATATTTTGTATGTAGTCGATTTAACCTGTCTAGAATGGTGCCTTGGCTCTATTATCACATCGCAAATTACCGTAAAGCCATGCTGCTTGAAAGAATGTCTCTATGAATGATGATATCTGATGGGCGAGTGGATTGGAGGTGATTGTGGCCGTGAAGAAGAAAGATTGAATCGCCGAAGCCCACCACCGCAAGCCCCTCGCTTTCTTGGCAACAGAAACAACCAACAACTTTCCGAAGGTCACCGAGTGTCGGAGTCTACCACCTAACTTCACCATCGCGATTTATTGTGCCATTGCCTTTGCCAACGGCAGCATGAGCGTCTCGGCCACGAAGCTCCAATGCCATGAATGAACGAAGTAACGAGTACATTTTCGTGAGAACGGATTACAGCGTCCCGGTCATGAACTGCGCCTCCCCCATCCCGAAACTCCAATCCTCAGGCTTATTCTCGACACACGACATAATCAGATCCGTGCCCTTCAGCCCACACTCAGCTCCTAGCCGTTCAGCGAGAGCGGCAAACATGTTTTGTTTGTCTTCAGCAGTCCTGCCCTGCTGAAAGACCTGAATAACAACCAGATCATCCGTTCTATCAAAGCCCAGGTTCGTGTCCTCGCAGATAATCTCGCCGGGTTCATGTTGCGTGATGATCTAGGCAGAGCTTAGTTCCTGCGGACAATAGGCATTCGTTCGAGGTGCGGCGTTGCAAGGCTTACTTGGTATCGGTCTTTTGGAGGTGCCTTGAACTTCTGCAGCATCACGGATTGGACCGTGTCTGCCAGCGTGCGTAGCTGAGTGGGCAACCGCCTGCCCTTGATCACGTCGATTTTCACCAAAGGCATTGCTTCTGGTTGTATGCGGGTGCTACTGAGAGTTGAAAGTCAGTCAAGCCTATCGAGGTTGTTGGGTAAAGTCGGGGCTTAGACACACGCTGAGCTGTCACGGCTTGAACCACGAGGGTCCTCTTCGTTCCGAGTTGCGACTATCAATACACCAGCCTTGGGTGCTCACTCTTTATTGATAAGTATGAGACCAGGGTCAACATGACGACGTGTATGGCGTACAACTGCGGACGCCGGAGAGGCGGAGATAGCGGATGAAGGCGGATCCGAAAGCAAAGGGATGCACCGCAATCTGCAGCTCGATCACGCAAAGACACCCCTTCCTCACCACGTCCAACATTACAGTCCCCGGAAGACAAACGCGTGAATGCCATCGCTCTCGGCGGCTCGGCTCAAGTTGAGTGATCAATAACCTTTTCCCATCGAGCAGGCGGGGTAACGCCGGTCGTGCTGCGGAGATCAGCGGCGTTTGGATGCCAGATACATTGTTATGTGGTCGACGACAACGTAGACATATTGTCGACTGCCGAATCGACCGCCTTCGCCTCCGAGATAACGAAACCTTTCGAAGTCATAACATACTCGCCTCACGGACCTCAAATCACCAAATAACAAACATGGCATCGACCCTCGCTAAGCTACACCCATGGGTGAAATTGCCACTTATTGTATCCGCGCCAATGCTGAACGCCGCAACGCCAGCCCTGGCTGCCGCAGTCTCCAGAGCCGGAGGCATAGGCTTCGTGGCAGCCGGCACGAAATCCGAGATGCTCG
>Ga0265797_10005157_pt1 | contig 19303 bp, 22 predicted proteins | sample P2T30metagenome_FD_192433 | JGI IMG/M metagenome (GOLD analysis project Ga0265797, IMG submission 192433) | Plant litter microbial communities from East Loma Ridge, Irvine, California - P2 T30 | ecosystem: Environmental > Terrestrial > Plant litter > Unclassified | place: USA: California... | reverse complement strand
ACGTCCATTCAACCCTAACCCTACAAGTGCGCTAGCTCAAAGTCAAAGTCTAAGTCCGCGACAATAGCAGGCGTCGACAATAGTAAAATAACGGCTAATGTTCTGCAAGTTAGCATTAATAGCTCGCTTCCCACGCTCGTATGTCACTTTCGCTCACACCATTCGATTCGGAAAACGCTTCTCGACCACTTCGAATTACTTCAAGTCCCTTCACACGCCATCACGCTTGTCAACTCGATTAACTCCAAAAACTATAGAGGTTAACCGAAGCCCCACTTTTGCGACATTGACAACACCTACAAGTCCACGACAAAACAAGTTAGAAACTCGATTATAACGCCCTTCCCACGCTCAAACCTCACTTTTGAGAATATCATTCGATCCGGAAGAAGTCATTCTACCAGGGTCAACTACTCAGAAACCTCTACCACGCAAGGCTGCACGACTATAGTTATTAGGTCACTCGACTATAGAAATTTATATATTTCTATAGTCCCACAGCCAATCAGCATCGCCTCACGAGGCCAGCACCAGGAAAGAGCGCAATCCACCCAGACATAAAAACCTCCCACCCATCTGATTCTTACTCTCTCTTCTACTCTTCACTCCAAATGTCCTCCCCAATCACCCACATCACAAACAAAACCATGGCCGACCGCACCTGCGAACCCGCCTCCGCCGTCTTCCAGCGAATCCGCCAAACTTTGGAGCAAGCGGACCAAGCGATGGACAACGCTCCCCCGCCTCCATACACGGACGCCGACTCCGACATCGAAGACCTCTTGGACCACCAAGAAGAACAACCACAACACAAACTCACCATCAACGCCGAGCACAAAATCACCGGCCAAGGCAACCTCGTCTCGCTCAATCCCTCCGTCCTCGCCGACGCCACAAAATTCAGCGCGATACTGCTCAATGCCATATCACAGCTCAACTCCGCTGCTGTCGCTAACGCTGATGGCGAAGGACAGACGCGAAGGCCGCTTTGTGTTGATCTGACGATCAACTGCGGCGTGCACGTTGTCGGCAGCAGGAACGTCGTTGGAAATGTTGGGCTGAAGCGCAAAGCTCCTGTTCCGACGCCTGAGGGTGCTACGGCTGCTGAGATGGTGGATGTTGGTGCTACTGAAGGTGCGGTTGGTGGCGCGAAGAGGAAAGCTGATGGTGACGATGATGTAAGTTTTGCTCCATTCTTCTCACCTGTACCTCGTTATTGATAAACATGTGCTGACGATGACCCAAACAGGACACCGACGGCGAACAGCCCGCAGCGAAGCGCATCGTTGCCGGCTAGTCTATTGGCGAGAATTAGACGGTCAACCAAACGTAGATCTGACTGCGACGATGATGGCGCGTGATGCTTGCGAGCTTCCACGCCTGAAATGTCTGCGCGAGCTCATAGAGAAGAGCTGTACATCTGACGAACCGAAACGAGGTGCTGGCGTTCGGTGTGATGATTTACGATGGGTTCGGAATCTTTTTTGTGTCCTTGGTCCTGCTTGTTTTGTGGAATGTTAGCTTGCGTGCTATTTCTTTTACAAGACTGTTCAAATGGTTTAGAATTATAGTCAGTCGCGAGAGATATTTCCTCAGCAAGATCTAAAGGTTCATTCTAGTGATTGTATTTTCGTTAGCGTATTGATGTTTCCTTTTAGCGTCCTGTGACCTCCCTTGTCAGTCAAAATTGTATTACCCCAGTACTGCTGCTCACTTGTAACAACCAGTTACGAATACATGTAAATGCTCCTCACCTCCCGACAACGATTACACTCAGCAAGAGGCGAAAACAAGCCTTTTCAATACAAAACACATCCACCATGCGCCTTCGCTAAACATACATTACTTCGACAGACGGCAGGATCACTTGCTCGCTCGCTCGCGGCGCCATCAAGAAGAAGCCCTCTTCTCCAGCTTGTCCACAATTAATGGCCATCACTGCATCTGCATCTGCATCTGCATCTGCATCTGCTCCTGCGGCTGCTGCTGCTGCTGCTGCCCCGAAGCATTCGGCGTCCCACCGGGACTCATACTCTGCCCCGCCGCCGCCGCAGCCTTAGCGCGCTGCAAGCTCTGCCTCTGCCCATAACCAGTACTCATATAACTGCCCACGCCGCTCGCGCCAGGGTAATTGCCACCGCTACCACCCTGGCCCTCAGCAGCCAGTCTGCGCTCGCGGTACTTGCGGCCGTTGATAATGTTCTGCAAGCGTTTGCGCTCTCTGGGCTCGGTGATCTTCGTCCAGTCGAGGTCCTCGCCGGGCTCGGCGTAGTTTGTGATGTCGGCCATAGTTGAAGCGGAGATTTGGCCCTGGCCGCCGGCGGAGGCGCCGGTGTAGAGGTGCGAGGAGGGGTTGATTTCGGTGTTGCGTGGGGTGTGGACGGGTTGTTGGATGGGTTGCGGGGTGTGGTGGTGTTGCTGCTGTTGGTGGTGATGTTGTTGATGTTGCGGGGTGGCGACTGCGGCCGGGAAGGAGGCGATGTCGGATTGGAGGTGGGTTAGTTGGCGGGGTTGGGGTGGAGGGGGTTGGTAGATGGGGTTTGCTTCGCTGGGAGGTGTGTTAGTATAGTGGTCGTGGCTGTGATTGCTGTACTAGCAGAGGTTCAACCGTACCGTGAGCCTTGGTACTTTTCGTTGGCGAAAAGATGGTGGTTCCATGGCGGGAGGCGCTTGTCACGCTCGTATAGAAGACCGCAATTCATGCAAAGTGACTTTCATAATGTTAGCCTGTTGCTGCGAGTTGACGGTGATGAAGACTGAACGTACCTTTGGTGTCTCTGGCCCATCTCTGACGCCCCACACAGCAGCACCCCAGACCTTGCAGTGTTTGCAATGCCAGTATCCTCTCTCGCCTTCTGTAAGTTGCGTAGTGCTGCCCGCAAAGCCTGAGTTGTCAGGTGTCTCGCGACCAACAGGTGACAAACTTCTGAATCGTCTCTTCTTCTTGGAGCGCTCTCCACGACCCATGCGTTCGTCTTCTCCACCACCATTTGCTTGCTGCGACCCAAGACCGCCTGCAAAGTAATCGTTGATTCCGCTGCTTTGAGTTTGCAGCGGTGCCAATGTGGTAGTGAATCGTGCCGTCTCTCTTCGCTGTCTTCGTATCTGTCTTTCGCGATCACCCTCACGCTTCTCGATTTCTTCCTTAGAAAGGACTTCGATCTTGGGTTCCCAGTCGGCGCCCAATCCATCTTCGTCGAAACGCCATCCGGCGCCAACTCCAAGTGCGGACTCTGTCGTTCCGTGGTATTCGCAAGCCTCGTTTTCGAGCTCTCCCCAGCCATTGACGCCACTGCCTACGACACCAGCGAGACTACCACCGTTGTCGAGCATGTCTTTCTTCAGTCGTAAGCTGGCCTCGTAGATGGCATGAGCCATTCCAGGTACCCACTCGCCACTGAGTCCAAGATCTGCGCAAGTCTGCTTCGCAAACATTTCTGCGAATCCTGGAGGGTGTAGAAGTGACCACTCGAATTTGTCCGTGTAAAGCTGATTTTGGAGGTTGATCGAGATTGATAGAATGCACCGGTGAGAGTCGGCCGGGTTTAGAACTGATGGCAAGTTTGAATCGTTGGGCAACGATTGAGCGGACACGGCAATACCTGGAGTGGCTGTCCCGTTCGCTGCAGGGGAAGCCGGATCAGAGTTAGGGAGATGCCCATTGGTCCTAGGAGGCTGCAGGAAGCTTGCACTGGGCGTGTCTGCTTGCATTGGTGTGGAAGACATCTCGCGTGACAGTGGAATGTGTCCTGGTGTCGGCGCAGCTGTGGTCGGAGCGGCAGTCTGTGGTGCACTTGACTGGAATAGTGGATGCAGGGCTACCGAGGCGTGCTCTTCCAACTGCTGCCTGATCTGGTTCGAGATCTCAATGATCATAGCTTGTTTCCGCGATGTAGGGAAGTCCAGCTCCTCGACGAATGTGCGCGCAAACTGGTCCGGTGTGATCAAAGCTTCGTGGAGATTCCACAAGAAGCTGTCTTTCAAGCGATACTGAGGCGTTGGTTCCGGCTGCTTATATGCGGGAAGACTTTCGTCGATACCGAAATCTCTGGCATTGCTAGGAGTCGGCAACGCTGCCTCAGGTCTGAAGGGCGCTACATCCAGGTCGATCCGTATAGGAACCAGGACAGTAGGCAGGGCAGACTGTGTGTGCAATTGCTTCTCTGTCAAGAAGCGCTTCGGCTTGCCCATCCATTCGCGCCATACGCCTTGTACATCCACTGGCTCGTACAGGTCCTTTCCAAGCTCTTTCTCGGCCGCTTTCTCTCCATTCACTTCCGTGTCGCGTCGCTGCTGGGCGGTACGCAAGCCAGTCTGTCGCCGAGGGTTGTCGGAATCCTCGATGCTATCGTCCGCGAAGTCCTCGGAGTAGTTGATGGCCGTGGTGCCACGTTTTGTGGTGCGCATAGGAGGGATGACATTTTGAGGCTGCACCGGGGCGAGGATGGAGTTGTTGTAGCTTCGAATACGCGGCGCATAGCTCGACACAAAGGCCTGAGGTGCATTCAGGCGGTTCTGGTTCATGGCCGGCATCGCGCAATGGCTGTGTTGCGGACGCGCCGCGAATTAATGTGCTGGCGGATGGAGAGGGATGTCGATGAATGGAACGAGGGGTGTTTGTTGCGGCGGTGCTAGGGCGATATTGGTATCATCAGAGTCGCCGGTATCTCCTGGATGTGAATACCGCAACAAGTATGAAATTGGGCCAGCGAGTCGCGAGTTTGGTGGTGGATGTTGCTTTGTGCCCTGGGCTGGCGCGGTTTCGCGATGCAGCGAGAGCGGAAAACATGCTGGCGCTCGGCGCTCTCAGTCGCGCTGACGGAAGGAGCCGCCGCCGCCGCCGCTTTCACCCAGCCATCTCATCTCGTCGTCTGGTCTCTGCACTCGCCCTTCCCATCACCATCACACCACATACGAGAAGAATTGCCATGTTGGCTGTCGTTATTGATGTCCTTGATGATGGCAATGCAAAGGTCTTCTTTTCCTCTTCGGAAATCGCGCCTTCTTCTGCTCTGGTACTCCATCATCGTCCTTCAGCAAATACAGCACCGATGCCATTGGACTCGCTAGAGCAGTGCTGCCACTACGAGAACGAGCTTTCTCTCTTCGAGCTCACGTTACTCACTACGCATTAGACTCCTCGAATGGAGTCGCGCACTGGCGCTGGAGAACGGAGTACTGAAAAGATGCTTTAAGCGCTCACCATACACGCTACTTGTGGCACAGTGGCGCTTAGAGCAACCCGGCGACTCGAAATAGCTCTCCACGCCACCATGTCCATTGACGATCCTGCAGGTACCGCCTCCAACATACGCTTTGTATGCATGAAACCCAAGCGAGTATTGTGCCGCAATAATGCAGGTGAGCAAAGGAGTGTTAAGGTGGCACATCTCCCGAGAAGGAGTACGATGGATGCTCTTTTTCGATCGTGAATTGTACATGTACTGCTGCAGGAGCGACGTCTGTCTCTCAATACCTATTATGCCATTCTCTAGCAACAGACGACTACCTTCGCCGCCTAGCAATATGAGTGAGGCCCACTCCGACCAGCAACACGTTGTAAGCCCCGAGGAGGGCCCAGGCTACCGATTCGAAAGGCAGGGAAGTCCAGATCAAACGTGGTCACCAGTCAGCCCGAACAGTTCGCGCTCTTCCAAGAACAAAGCTACTCCTTCGGTCACTGAGAGGTCGACCGGACCCACTGGATGGCAGCCGCCTACCTCGAAGCCCAAGAGTGGAAGCCATTGGTGGCCATGGGAATGGCTTTGTGAACTGCTAGCGATCGTATCTCTGGGAGCTATGGTTTCCGTCCTTTGGTACTACCACGACAAGCCCCAATCGGACTGGCAACAATCCTACTTTACACTCAACGGTCTGATCGCCTTTCTTGCCACACTGGTCAAGACTGGTCTCATCGTGCCAGTTTCCGCCGCCATTGGCCAACGGAAGTGGCTTCGCTTCATGCAGCAAGGGAAGCGCTCGAAGGGCAAGACGCCTTGGAGACTTCGAGGTCTATGATGAGGCTTCACGTGGTTCACTCGGGAGCATGAAATTGATTTTCTCTTTGGACGCTTGGTATGCTTACCTCCTATTCACATGTCGGGAAAAGCAGGTTTTAATGTATGTTCAGGGATCTTGCCTACCTTGGCGCAATGATCACGATTGTTTCTGTGTTTTTCAGCGCCGTCACGCAGAACGTTCTCAACACGTACACGACAACTCGCGATGGCCGTATCAACGGTCTCGATGCTGGCAGAGTCCCAAGGAGCGAAAACTTCAACCGGACCAACCAACCCCTCTGGACGGGATTGAACTTTCGTAGGTGCCACTCATTAAGTGATACCAACCTCTTTATGCTGATGATATCAAGAACAACATTTCTGGACCGACATAACTTCACTGGCCGCGATATACAATGGCATCATGTCCGAAAGCATAAATGACGTTCCCATCTCCTGCGCCACTGGCAATTGCACCTGGCCAATAGTTCCAACCCTTGGGATTTGCGGCGCCTGTATCGACATGCAAGATCGACTTGAGACGAGTTGCGGTGGTCTATCCAATCCCGATGCGAACACCTGTCACTACACCATCACAAATGGTCTGAACCTTACGAGACTTAGATCGATGGCAGAATGGAACAACACCTCTCCCGTCTTTGCTGCTGGAGAGGGCAGCGGGCACATTTTCACCCGCAAAGATGTGGTTGGAGAGGGTGTGATGTACGGTAACATGTCTTTCGACTTCATCGGCCAGTCATACTCGGAGTTTGTTCATGCGAACAGAGGCGATAACTCGCCAGGCAACGAAACAGCATTCTATCGAGCTAACGTGCTTGCGGTAGAGTGTGGCTTGTGGCACTGTCTCCAAGCCAGATCGATCAATGCCTCCAGTGGTAATATCACAGACGCAATGGTGGACTTCCGTAACGGCGAAACAGACAATCGCGACACCACCGGGATCTTCCAGTTCAAAGACGATACATCGTTCAATGTTCACAACATCTCATCTTATGACATCAAACCCAATTCACTGTCGGAGCTGGCTATGGAGAATACATTGGTCGGCGCACTCAGTGGCTCAATCACCATTAACGGCAACTGGGATGTAAATTACGCGCCCGGAGCGGTCTCGAGCAGATTCACTGACGCACTACAACGCAACGGTATTGGTTCGGCCATGGACTGCTTACACGCTGCTTGGGATGACATTCCAAAGTGGTGGGCGAGACTCGCAAAAAGCATGACGAACAACATCAGGACCAACGGTTTCTTGCGTGAAGACGAGCAAGAGCGGTACTCCGGCACAGCATGGGTGGAGGTGGTCCACATAGAGGTGCGGTGGTTGTGGCTCATCTTTCCTGCCGTCCTGGTTGCGCTTTCTGGAATCTTCCTTACAGCGACCATGATCGCTAGCTGGCGAAGTGGCTTGAAGCCATGGAAGTCCTTTGTGCTGCCCGTCCTGTACGCCAGGCTTGAGGACGGCTTGCAGGATGAATGGCAGCAAGAATATGCTCATGAGAGCACCCTGCTCAGGGAAGTCAAGAGCCGATGGGTAGACCTGGACGGCTCCGATGATACTTGGGTGTTTCGACACGTGGAGAAGCAGTCTAAGAAGGCAAGGGAGTTCGGCATAACTGGCGATACGTCTGTGGATGGCTGAGCGGCACAGGCCGCTCTTGTTTGGGAGTGGAACACCTCCGAACTCGATCACGACAATTTGATCTTGATATGCACAATGTAAGTCAAAGCTCTCAAAACATGTCAGGCAAAGAATAGCGGAGTTGACAGTATAGGCTTGGAGGGCGCCTACGCAAGTTTCAAGCCAGTTACCTGACACGTCGGCCGCGCAAGCCTCCAGCCAATCAAAGCCTCCACACTCCAAGACTCCTGCGCCCGCGCATTGACCATGTCGGGCTTTGTGCAAGGAGAAACAGCTTCCTTTGGCACATCACGAATGCCTCGCCCAAGCGCTCTACATCCCGCGACCGCACCAGTGACCTGCATCAGCCAATAATTCACCACAATACGAATTCTCGAAGCGCATCTCTTATTGTCGCGCAGAATGCACCATTCCCCTGCCACGCAACGCAGCGCTGTTGGTGCGTCAGGATCAATAGTGAACGAACAAAGAGTTTCACGACAAAGCTATTGTCATAGTCGTCAATGGAAAGCCCGCGCCTGCAGTGTATAGTAACGTATAAGTATACACCTTCACTTTTAGATTCCCTAAGACTTTCCCTTCTCTTCTGCAACACACACGGACTCCGCTCGACGCGCAGTCTCACTCACATTCCTTCACCTTTCGCACGCACGAACGCAACTGTCCCTAACGCTCAACACACAACGCACACTTTCGCTACCTGTGATTAGCTGGACTAGTCCGTTCTAAGAACACTCACGATCAACCACCACAGCAACCCCAGCATCACCGCCATCACCATGGCTTTCCGCTTCAACTTCGGCCTCATGGCCCTGGTTGCCCTCGCCCTTCTCAGTGTGGTTAACGCCCACATGAAGATGTCCTCCCCGGTCCCTTTCAACGTCGCCAACCTCGACAACTCGCCGCTCAAGGCTGATGGTTCCGACTTCCCTTGCAAGGCCTCTCCTGACAATCCTTCGTCGTACAGCATCTCTGCGATGAACAACATCCCCGTGGACTCGCCTGTCGCTCTGACCTTCGAGGGAAGTGCGGTCCACGGAGGAGGCACTTGTGAGCTGTCGATCTCTTTGGACAAGGAGCCCACCAAGGACAGTGTTTTCAAGGTCATCCAAGTCTTTCAGGGCGCCTCCTGCCCACTTGCCACTGGCGGTGGCCTCACCTTCAACATCCCAAAAGCGTTTCCGAATGCGGACAGAGCCGTGCTCGCTTGGTCGTGGTGGAATTCCGTCGGCAACAGAGAAATGTATATGAATTGCGCTCCTATCGCGATCACTGGAGGCTCGGACAACGGCAAAGCCTACTACGACTCCCTCCCGGATATGATGGTTGCCAACGTTCCGGCTACCGATTGTACGACTGAGGAGTCAACTGATCCTAGCCCGCCGAATCCTGGCGACTTCGTTCTGCAGGACTCAGCAGTAAAGCCAGGCAAAGTGACTGGACCAAAATGCGGCACTGCTGCTCCTGCGCAGAACCAGAACTCGGCCGCTGGCAAGGTCACCAATCTCGCTGCCTTCAGCAAGCCAGCCAAAGACTCGAATGTGATCGTTCCGGTTGATGGCAGCAGCGGTACTGGCAGTGGCAGTGGCAGCGGCAATGGCGGAGCATCCAGCGCACCGGGAGGCAACGATGGCATGTACCACCCCACGGAGTCTCCAGCCCAGCCCTCGTCTGCACCGATTGCTGGAGGCAACAATGGTTTGTACTCTCAGCCTGCAGCCTCCCCAGCTCAGCCAACATCCACCGCTGTTTCGAGTGCTGCTCCTTCCGCCACGGTTCCTGCGTCCAGCGCCTCTTCTGCTGCTCCTTCGGCTCCGGCGTCCAGTGCCTCTTCTGCTGCTGCATCAACTTTCAGCACATTGACGGTTCCGGCCTCGAGCGCCGCTCCTTCCGCCTACCCGACCCTCTCGCCAACGATCGGCCAAGGCGTCTCCGGCCCTTCCACCGGTTCAGCCGCTCCCACTGGCTCTCCATCCTCCTCTTCAGGCAGCCCTGGCAGCTCTGGCCAGTCCACCGGCTCACCAGCTCCCAATGGCCCTCCATCCTCCTCCTCAGGCAGCGCCAGCAGCTCAGGCCAGTGCACCAGCGACGGCGCTATCGTCTGCAACGGCCCGACCCAATTCGGCCTCTGTGACCACGGCAGCGTTGTCTGGCAGGCAGTCGCATATGGCACGACCTGCACATCCGGCGCCATCCTGAAGCGCTCTCAGCCTGTCCTGCCGCCTCTCCCACGTCACCATGCGCGTGGCTTCCACAAGGTCCGCACGTTGTGATTGACGCGAGACAGCAGGGTGTTTGATTCTTTCCCTTTGACATACGCACAGCGACGGCGCTCTTTTGCAAACATAGCATTCAACGGCGTTTTTGGAGTATTGTTATGATTTTGGCTTTCCAGCATTGCATTTGATTTTAGACCGCGAATGAATTATCTTGCATCACGATTTACATTGACCATCCCCTTTCCCTCATAATTGCGTGACAACAGCTATCTGATGCCAAAAGCAGCAGGTAAGATTCCATCGCAGTGGCCGTTCTCGCGGGTTACTGATCGATTAATAGCGTGTCAATCGGCATTACCGGCCCTATGTTCTTCACTGCTTCGTGATGAAAGAAGATTGATATCAGAAGCAGTAGGTAAGCAATAGATCGCAGAAGCCTTCCAAAGCGGCTACTGACTGACGGCTAGTGAATGCACGAATCGGTTACTGGCCGATGACTAGCGAATGCAGAATTCGTTTGATCTTCCACGACGAACAGCTCAATCTGTAGCTCTGTCTGCGCGGTTTGCGTGCAGCGTGCATGGTTCGGTCAATCTTGTAAAACGGATAGTCTACACCGTCTGATCCGCCGCCTGCAGCCGACGCACCTAGCCTGTTGCACACGACAAACGCTGACTTCGGATAGTGTCAAACGCTGACTCCAGACGACATCCAACAGTCGTACGTGATGGCAAGTCGTGGAACGTGAGTGAGACAGGAACTGCACGGTCCATACGGATAGGTAGGTAAATATCACCCAGCTTCAGAACCAGTGCTTTATATATTAACCAACGCAACTTCTACCTGCCGGATATTGCCTCCAGTCTGTGGTCCGTTCTGAACCCCTCTAACAGGTTACCCAACACGAATCGATCAGTGTTCAGCATGGCACCATCGCCCATCACAGAAGATTACTACATGATCCTCGAAGTACAACAGGATGCCACTCCAGATCAGATCACCAAATCCTATCGACGTCTGGCATTGAAGCTCCACCCAGACCGGAACGCTGAAGCTGGTTCGACTCAAGCCTTCCAACTGGTAAGTCCCTCCGATCTTCTACGGCCGGACAATATTCAAGGTCATCTTCTCGTCGATCGTTACGAAGTACAGCATGAATACTTTATTGAAACCAAACTCTGCAGCTCGGCCAGGCCTACGAGACACTGAACGACGAAGTCAAACGCCGAGCGTACGATATCATCTATCCTTCCATACAACGAAGCAATGCCAAAACTCAAAGCACGCAAACGGAAACACCGGGCCCGCCTCCTCCTTCTGCCCCGTACTCGGAAATACCTGATCTCTTCGCCCAAATCGCCGCACTTCGAATAGCGAAAGAGGAACGTATTGCGAAATGGATAACCACGAGAAGCGTCCTCGAATCGCCGATCTTTGATCTCCAACGAAGTATCCAATGGGTGAAGCAGGAACTCGAACGCCTTGCGCGCACCGAAGCCTATGAGACGGATCTCGAGTCTCGCGAAGGGTCCTGGGCATCAAATTACAGGTCGCCACAGACTCAGCACCTATACGACAATGAGGAGGAAAAGACTCGCAGGGACAGGGCACGGCAAGAGAGAATGATTGAGAAGGATCTGAGAGAGCGACGACTGGACAGGTTCCAGAGGGAGTTGCTGAACAGACAGAACCAAATCGACGAGGCCAAGAAATGCATTGATGCGCAGAATCTTCGCGACGACCAGGCCATAGAATCTATACTGTTGAGATTGCGGAGCAGAGGCCCTCGGGAGCGGCGAGACACAGGACACGGAGAGCAGAAGAGGCCGGCAGAGTCGCCTAGAGAGCAGGAAGAGCATGATAAATGGAAGAGAAGAGCGTTTGAAATGCTCTTGAGAGAGCAAGAGGAGAAAATGGCGGAGCTGCGGAGAGAGCAGGAGGGGCAGGCGGAGCAGTCCAGAAAGAAGAAGGAAGAATTCGAAATGCTCTTGAGAGAGCAACAGGAGAGGTTAGCAAAGCTGCAAAGAGAGCAGGATGAGTTACGTGAGAGAGCTGTGGCGGAAGCGATTGCACGAGAAGCTGCAGTCCGACAAGAGGAAGCTCGACAAGAGGAGTTTGAACGGTCGCAACGACGCTGGAGGGACGATCAGCAATCCAATCTCAACAGCAACAGCGCTCGTCAGGCTCACCCGCCCACCTGTGACCACGACATCTGGTGGCACCAAATATACCAGCGTGCTATTTGTCCGAAGTGCTTTGAAGAGCGACGCTATCTGCTGCAGTGCCCGGGCTGTCAGACGCAGGCGTGCCCTGGATGTCGGAGCGAGTTGCGAGAGAAGCTCCAGCGTCAACAAGAAAGGGAAAGCTAGATGAAGGGTTGAAGGCGAGTGCCCTCGAGGTCGTATCGTTGCTATGAAGCATCGATGCGTATGCTGTGTAGGCTTCAGCGACGGCGCTTCGGAGCATATCTTTTAACGGCCGTTCTGGGCGATGCTTCGAGTTCAGAAGAATCTTTTTGGGGTTCAGATAGAATATCGATCAATAGTTCTGCATCACAATTTCACTGAGAATGCATTTCTACAAGCCTTCAAGCTCCCCAACCATCCTCAAAATCTCAGCAACAACAAGTTCCGGCTCCATAAGGTGAACCCAATGACCACTCCTCTTCGCCTGAACAAACCTCCTAGTCCCAGCATCAGTCAACACTAGATGATCCCGCTGCTGATCCTCTTCCAACTCCGAGCAACCCTCAAGCCTCTCTCTCAAATCCTCGTGACACCCTTTTGTCCCTCCACCAAGAGCCTCCGAAGCATCGATCAAAAGACCGATGTCCTTTGCTGAGTTCCCTTTTATCACAGTTACAGGATACTTCGTAAGCGGGTGCCTTTAAATCAGACCATGTCTGTGCAAAGCTTTACAGCTGTCCATACAACCCCTGTACTCTGCCTCCTCGCCACCGACGCCCTGCAGCCAAGGCTCTGCCGGAGAGCATTGCTCGCTCCACTCTTCCCACAAACTATTCGGCAAGCGGTTGGCGGCGCTCAGACCTACGATATCGCGGTAGATAAATTCGCCTTCTGGGATATTCTCCCCGAGAACTTCAAGGTCCTGATCATTAAGCGGCCTTTCGCACGAGCGTGCAGAATTAGCATCGACGGCTACGAGGCCCACGACCTTCTCTGCGTGCGCTGCGATGTACTCCCAGCTGATCACGCCGCCGTAGGAATGGGGAACGAGGATGTAGGGTGGTGGTATGTTCGCTACACGCAAGACCTCATCGAGTTCCTTCGCGAGTTCCTCACCGCTTCGCGGTTGTGGAGTTCTGGTCCCAGAGTCGTAATCACCGTCGATGGGGAGCAACGGCGACGAACGGCCGATGCCTAGACGGTCGTAAGTGAACGACGGTATGCCTGCTGCAGCAAGTTCGTCTTGTACAATGGTGAAGCTCAGACAGCTCGAACCGAGACCACAAACAATCACGACGGTGGGTTGTTGAGGCGTCGACCGGTTCCTAGCCGAGCGGACGTGGATTTTGTTTCGATGGTCTGATGCATCTGGCGGCAGCTCGATATATTTTGATGAAACAGTGCTTTCGAATTTGTCGTTGTCCATGATGGTCGTTTCGAGTTGTTGATGCCGACCTTGAGACTATGACAATCGATAATATGTCTTGCACGGGGAGACCACCATTTCGATGCTTTGGTCACAGCTGAAGTGACCAAGATGGGAACAAGTAAACCAAAACCGTGGTTTCGTGAGTTCAAGTGGCGGGGAAAGTTGAAAGCGAAAGCGAGGAGGTCAAGATCAGAGCGTAAATTACTCCCCATATCCGACTACATAGCAAAGTGAGTACAAGGTGTCAAGGCAACTGCCTACTTTGGGAAATCAAGATAACTAGTGATATGCTCGGCACAAGCGGCATAGTAAGCGAGGTGTGCGAAGCACATTGGTGTCAAAATCGCTAAAATAATACATGGCTTTTCTTTCGTTTATCCTACAATTCCACATGCAAAATGCAATTAATATAGACAAGCCAGTCATACAGAATCCTCCGGACGTATAATTCTGCCGCTCGAGATGGACAATTGGGACCTCTCCTTCTGTTCTTCCGCGCCCACTTATGGGCTCCCCGTAATGTACAGCTTTGTACACCCTAGTGATACATCTATCCTCACTGAAGAGTCGAGATCATATATGTGCAAACCAACCAAGCACGAGCAATTTACTCTTGCTCCGGCAAGTACTTAGTGATGGCCTTCTCCTTGCCCTCACCAATCCTCTTCGCCCGCGCCTCTTCTTCTACGCCGAGCTCAAAGCGGCTCATCCTAGCAGTCAACCTCTCGTCGACAATGCAAGGCTCGATCCAGACGCTTTCCTCGTGAGATTCGCGCTCGCGGTAAGTGGTCTTCCACCAGTCGCGCTCTTCATGCTGGGAGACGGTCGTGACTTCAGAGACGGATCCGCCAGTCGAAGCGCTTGCGTCGTCTGTCGATGAGACTGTGCTGTAGGGTCTGTGCGAGGCAAGGATGGCGGATGCGACTTGGCGGCCTACGTTGTCTGCGAGGACGCGGCGGTTCAGGAAGCGGTAGATGCGAATGGGGGTGTTGCGGAAGCCGAGCAGGTGAGGGAAGCTGACGGCAGTTGAAGGGCCGATGATTTCGGGTGTGAGAGCGGAGAGGGTGGCGGAGGAGTATTCTTCGGGTGTGATGTAGGCGGGTGGGTGGCGGGGTTTGGGCTTCTCGGCTTCTTTCTTTTCTTCTTCTGTTTGTTCTTTCTCGGGCTCTGCGGCGGGTGTGTCGTCTTTGAGCTCAGGTTCGTCTTTGGTAAGTTCGTCTAAAGTTGTGACTGCGGTGTTGGCGGCGGCATCTCCTACTGAGCCTTGTCCAGGGACGTGTTTGGTGGTGTTATCATCTCCATTCTTGGCCATGTAGTTCTTGACAGCGGCCTTGGCAGAATCCAGTTTGGCCTGTTTCTGCTCTGGCGTCTCGACTTCTGGAACCTTGTCCTGCTCGGGATCATAAGGCGCATTCGCAGGGCCCAACCATCCCTCGTGAAGACCTCTGATGTATTCCTTCCACGTGTGCCTGCCAATGACCAGATCGCCTGCCACACCCGTCGCGTCGTCTGTGCCGAATCTCAGCTTCGCGACCTCCGCAGCCTTGTGCTCCTCAGAAAGAGCATCGCCCTCTCCGCCAGCCCTCCGCCTCTTCCTGGTCTTCTCCGCCGTCTTGAACCTGACATCGCCCTCCTTCCTGCCCTCAACAACGTCCCAGTCCATCGCGGCCGCAACGAGCACGGGCTTAACGTACTCGTGGAAGTGCTCGCGCGCTGCCCTTAGGCCATCGCCTGGCGGCGCGGCCAGGTAAATTGTGAGTCGACGCGGTAGCGAGTGTGGATCCAGACTTTCCTCAGACTTGTGCGCGACCAAGTCACACCACTTTTGCCTGTTCTTCTTGACCTGCCATTTGTCGTAGTAGACGGCGCCGAGGAACGAGCCAGTGACACCGAGGAAGATCATCCAGTTGCGCGAAGGGAGACGGAAGCGAGGGAGGCCTATAAGATGTGATTGTCAGCTTTAACATCCTCACATCGCATTCTTACTGCTTGCGATTCGGTTGTCGCAATGCACCTACCCATCATTCGGAACGCTGCATTCTGCTCAGGGAGCGCTTTTGGCGCCGCAGCTGCTTTCGCGGCTACCTTCTCGACCGTCGCGCTCGCTGCGCCCTCAGCAGGAGGAGGTATAGGTTTATCAGACATGGTGTGGTGTGTATTATGTGGTCGTGCTGTCGAACCCGAACTAAACATGGGCTTGATAGGGTCCTCCCCAAAAAGTTGTCTCTGCCTCTCGGGCGAGGTCGCGACGCGGAATCGCCTCCGTTGCCCGCCTTCGCCGAGTAGTTATCGCGTGCAACTTCCCAACCGTAAGGTATTCCTCGTTCCATCAACACAAATGTTACTACCTGCTATTTTATGTTTTCTGGTATAGAGATATCGTCCAGTATGGCGCTAGCTTTGCTTGGCTTACTCAAATATCAAAGGTCCATCATACCCATCTCGCTTTCATTGCAACCGCACGACCAACCGGATGCAAAGTCGATGGCTCTCGGGCCTGTATCTCCCAAGCACAAGGCGCAGCTGGCCTGCATCAATGTTGCATAGACCCCGAGCTAGTCGCCGCGGAAACATGTAGCCCTTTCTCAACCATGGAATCATTCAGTTTGTTTAACAGAGGCGTCAAGTCAAGTCTGCAGCTAATGTGAGCTGCCGTACAAAATTGACCGTCAAGAAGGGCGCTACAACTTCAATGGAGCAATGATATGGATCGAATTTCGACTAGCTATGAGGCAAAGAGATCACGCGCGGGCCGATGTCACATGGTTTGTTTCACGCCTCTACGAAAACTTGCTACAGTACCCTGGCTTGCAATATACGTATCTTGAAAGTTGTTAGTGGAAATCTCGAGGAAACGTTTTTGTGATCCAACATCACGCCGGCCGTCACCACATCACACCGCCTGGCGTGCCTAACTCGTCGATCGTGTCTCGACTGGGTCAATGCGCATGTGCTGGAAAGTCCAAGTTCCTCTTAATAGAGGCTATATGCCAGAGCAAAGCCGACTTGCGAATGTTCGAGGATCGGCCCACGTCGATCAATCAGACATCCTTGAGATCACAGCGGATAAATCAGTTACAATCGAGGATACTATCACAACATCATCCTAGACAAAGCCAACAATGGCTTCAACATCAACGATTAATCACCGAATGATACGAAGTGCATATGCAACACTCAGAAACCATACTTATCGGACGCCCATACTCCACAGTCGTTTGATCGATAGCCTGGTTCCAACGAGCCATGATGACCTCGAGATGGAGATCTACTTCAAAGCGGAAAACAGACAATTTACTGGGTCTTTCAAGTTTCGCGGAGCGATGAACAGTCTTGGTCACATGTCCGATGCACAACTCCGAAAAGGTGTTTGCATGACCAGTTCAGGTAACAAGGTCTCTGCTAGGCTCATCGGACTGTCTGTATTGCTGACAACGAGTTAAAGGAAATTTTGCAAAAGCCGTGACAGTCGCAGCAAAGACCATTGCTCAACTGAGGAGTATCGACATCCCTACAACTGCTGTCATGCCCAACAATGCACTGGAACACAAAGTCAAGTCTGTCGAGCTTGCTGGCGGCATCGTCCTGCGTTCGGGCGCTTCTTGGGCAGAGCGTTCATCAACGCTTTCCGAGCTGTCACATTCGACTGGAGCGACTTTGCTTTCTGGCGATCAGGATTCAGCAGTGTTGCAAGGTCAAGGTACACTAGCACTGGAATTTGTGGAACAGCTCCGAGAGGAACGTGGTTTCAATCTCGACTGTTTGATCATGCCTTGCGGCACCGGCGGTCTGCTCTCTGGCTGTGCAGCAGCGCTGCATGGGACAGGTGTCAAAGTCTTTGGAGTCGAGCCGGAGCAGGGCGGCGCTGATGACGGCTCGAGAGGCAGGCGTCTGGGTCGCCGCATTGAGCATGTGCAGTCTTCGAGCATTGCCGATGGCTTACGATCCCCAATTGGTCCTCTGGCGTGGGACATCATCCGTCACAGGACCTTGGTCGAAGATATTGTCAGCGTGACAGAGGAGCAGATAACTTCGGTGCTCGACATAGCTGCAGCTCTGCTCGGCGAGACCATCGAGCCAAGCGCAGCAGTGGGTCTAGCGGCCACGCTGTTCAATCCCTCGCTGCGTGAGGCTATCAAGTCAATGCCGACGCCCCGGAGGATTGGTATCGTACTGACTGGAGGAAATGTTGAGTCTCAAAGTCCTCGCTCATGACATCTGCACATGGGCTTGTGCTGGCAGTATCAGAACAACGAACAGGATAGACACCTCCAGCCTCGACTTCAATACATCCATCACGAAAGACTACCAATTTCTGCTCTGTTAGGTTCGTGTCGCCGATCGTCCAGAATCGTACGACCCACATGCCTTGCAGATACCAGGTTCTCGATGTCAATGCGATGCATTTCATGACTCATAGGCAAGTGCATAAGCTGTACGATGACTTCCAACGCTGCTGCAGGATTCTGCAGAGAAAGCTTTGAGCATACTTTTCCAAGCCTTCTTGTTGCATTGTCTGCTACATGTCCAGGTGGAGACCAGAATGTCACGCCTTGTGACACACAACTCCTTGCTAAGACTCGTAACGGGATTTCCCATCACAAGCTTTTGACGCTAGTATTTATATGTTGTTCGAGCCTGTTGCTACCATGTTTGATCCTGCATTATAGTTGGAATTTGATTATGTAGTACCCGAAAGGGAAGTTGCAGTGCGCTGGAGCTAGGGCATGTCCGCGAGCCGCTAGCCACGTTATACAGACACATGCTATATTTGACACGTCAACGAGCTCACGACAGCTGGTATCTATGAGCGATGTATCTCTGGTTATGCTATGAACATCGTTGTATTACACGAGTCCCCAGGGCAGCGGTATGATGTGTCCTACGATCTGCAGTGCAGCTCTCATGTACACTCCACTCCGCGTCTACATGCCCACCAAAAGAGCAAATGCAGCGTTCGTCAGGTCAGAAGTCATTGGTTTTACCATCAAAGTTCGCTTTGGTTGAGAAGACTTGCTAAATACAAAGTCTGTCCAATTTTCCTTGCTGCCTCTTTACAGTCTACTTTCTCAATTCATCTTTCAAGTGCTTTTCTCAAGTCCGCAACTCTATCATCTCTTCTCAGTCGGTATTTGTCCCCCAACAAGACGACCATGCCCGAAGCAGTGATTCTCGGCAGCGATACAGATGCTCGTCTCATTGCCAAAATCCTCATCGATGCCGGCTACCATGTCAGGTTCTTGAACCAATACAAGGATGACGCTGGCTACGAACAAATTTTCGACGGCTACTCCGTCTACACGCGAAGCGAGAATGACTTTGTTCAAACAGCAGTCTCGAATTTTGGAAGCGCCCGATTTACGAATTTCTGGAACAGCCCTTCGGAAAGTGCAGACCCCGGGCTTATGTAATGAGGCCTCAGGCAGAAGGTCGTGTAGCGACAGCGCTCGCTAACGTCCTCCTGCCAAGACAGCAGAGCGATGTGTCACGTGACCTGCAGAGTGCTCTGTTGCTCTGTTGCTCTGTTGCTCTGTTGCTCTGTCTGCTCTATAGATACAGAGCAGGTTGCATAACTACGAGTCTCCTTAGTATATAGGATAGTTAGAGTTCTATCTTTTATAGGAGCCTCGTACTTAACTTAAGTAACTAACTTAGAGTTATTGTTTATAACGCATCTTAATTAGTATACTACTTAGACTAGTCTTCCTTACTCTAAAACCCTTAGTACCTCGCTTTGTCTCCTACCCTAAGTATACCCTATTATAGCTTATTAGAGAGAGAGTTCGGGATACTAATCTTTTAATTAA
>Ga0265797_10005156_pt1 | contig 19303 bp, 15 predicted proteins | sample P2T30metagenome_FD_192433 | JGI IMG/M metagenome (GOLD analysis project Ga0265797, IMG submission 192433) | Plant litter microbial communities from East Loma Ridge, Irvine, California - P2 T30 | ecosystem: Environmental > Terrestrial > Plant litter > Unclassified | place: USA: California... | reverse complement strand
CCCAAATGGCAGGTCGTAACCATAAGCCCAAAATTGATGTCGCTGATGTTGCAGCTGCCCACCTAGTCCACGCTACAAGACACCAACAGATGCTTGCAGATCCAGCCTCCGCCGATGTCGCTCATTAGCCGAAGTTCGGATATGTGGGCAAGTGCTTATTGCTTCCATCACTTATGACAATGATACATGTGTTCCATCTCGTCTGGCATAAGATACGACAAGATACTGTACATGCTCTTGTCAGGTAGTGATTGATCACGTGTTGCCGAATATCCAACAATTCAGTGGGCAGCTCGGCTCGCTGTGTGACAAGGATCTGGGACTCAGCATATGACAGTTACTTCACTTACACAGAAAAGTAGGTTCGCTCAGCTCCTATTGTCCAACCGAGCTTACTTGAAATTTGTAGCGACTATGCCAAATCTCATAGCAGAGCACATCGTACATGTAACACATGTACACGCATCGAGCCGAGATCGCAAACGACAATCAATCAACCCTTACCCTACAGGTGCGATCGATTGATCCCGATGTCCATGTTTACATGTCGACATCGTTCACGTCACTTGCATGCATGTAGACAGGGCGAGTCGAAACAGTTGATGACCCGACGACACACACAATGGTTGGATCGATATGGCTGCCAACATCCAACGAGACCACTTAAACGACTTGATATAGGAGCACAGAGTTACATGCGGTGATGTCATGATCGGGTCCTCCACACGCCGACTTCGAGGGAAGGGGAAATCGAGTTTGAACCATGAGTTTCACTTGGACCTTGTTGGATATCTTCGATTGCTGAACAGTCCATCAAAGCCTATACAGCTTTCTGCGTGTGGCAAGAGTCTAGCCAGATCTGCTGAGGCACGATATCTCGTATCACACGGCCATCTCCTCTAGCGCGTCGCCCTGACCACCACGTGCAACGATCGACTGGCCGTCCATCCCACACATCCAATGCTCAGATCAACGCCCTTGTTAGACCATAAAGTCCTCATACTTCGTGGATGAATGTGACTCTACATGGAATTTATCCACCGTCAATGTAACCTGGCTCCAGGCGGTCGAACTCTGGTCTGCCGGAAAATACTATAAATCATGCATCCACCAGCATGGGCTGCTCCCAGGCGAGAGAAGCATCGCTTCGTCAAAATGTTTGCTTGTTCCATTGTTGTCATTTCTCTTGCTGGTTGGGCATTCTCCAACGTCCTCCCACGGCACTCGAAGTTCCAGGAGCCACTGCGCTTCACCGATAATGGCTCGTTCCAGATCAGTATATTCGAGGATCTACATACTGGCGAGGGTATATGCTATCTTGCAAACATCGGAGAGTACAACACTGACTCTTAGCAGTTGCATGGCTTGGTTGGGGCGAGGTCCAAGACGATAATACGACTATCGTCATGAACCGAGTCCTGGATGCCGAATCACAGCAGCTCGTAGTTCTGAACGGCGATTTGATCACAGGCGACGACACATTCCTGGCGAACAGCACACACTACATCGATCGTGTTGTCGAGCCTCTCGTCTCGCGTGGCTTGTCGTGGGCGTCTACTTATGGTAATCACGATGGCCAGTACAACTTGTCTGGCCATGATCTCCTTGCTCGCGAACGCAAATGGCCTAATTCAAAGACCACTCAGATGGTGTTCAGTGACGATGAAGATATCGGCATCACGAACTACTATCTTCCTGTATATGGCAGCAACTGCACTTCGGGACGCTGGACTACTTGCACTCCGGAGTTACTCCTTTGGTTCTTTGACAGTCGTGGTGGCTGGGATTTCCAGCAAAAGGATGCTTCTGGTGATCTGGTGACAAGAGAAAACTGGGTCGACGAGACTGTGGTCGATTGGTTCAAGAACACCAGTACTAGTCTCTCTCAGCTTCACAACAAGACCATCCCGTCCCTCGCATTCGTGCACCACCCAACCAATGCCAGCAAAGCCTTCCAGACGCAAGGAAACGTCGACCTGAATCGCCAACCAGGCATCAACGATGACCGGCCCCTCGCCAGCCAAGCCGATGGCTGGTGTCCTGATGGAACTCACGGCGACGACTGCGAATACGGAGGCCAGGACGTGCCTTTCATGGAAGCTCTAGCATCCACTCCCGGCTTGATGGCCGTCTTATCTGGCCACGACCACGGCAATACATGGTGCTACAAATGGAACACCAAAATCCGCGGCATGACCGTCGCAGGTAATGGAGTCAACCTCTGCTTCGGCCAACATACTGGCTACGGCGGCTACGGAACTTGGAGCCGTGGCTCGAGGCAGGTTTTGGTCACTGAGGCGATGTTGAAGACTTTCGAGGCTGAGACATGGATTCGTTTGGAGCGTGGAGAGGTTGTGGGCCATGTGTCGCTTAATTCTACGTACGGCGAGGACTGGTACCCGGCTACGCCGAACTCGCATTCCACTGGACCGAACGATGAGTACTACTTCGAGTCGCCCTCGAAGAAGGAAGAGTAATAAGGGCTGGGGTGAATGAACTCTGTGGTAACTAAATCGTTGTTTAAGCCTCAATCCACAACGCCTATAGATATTGCCTACATCACCATGATGCAGTGATCAATGCCAATGAAGGTGAAACCCTTCTAGTAACCAGCAACGAAGTGGACTCACCGGGTCCCGAAGCTCCATCTTGACCTTCCACTAGCACGTGGATAATTCTGTCTCCCACCGGACCCATCACCGCGTTCAAAGTCGCTAGGGAATGGCGGATAGTCACTTCCCGAGCGACGCTTGGGAAACCATCCACTGCGAGGCCTGTAGTCGGTCATGAATGATCTCGCGGAATCGTAACTGGAATGTGAGCCGTATGAGGAGCGAGAATCGTAAGAAGATCCTGCGCCGTACGACGTGCTATAGGGTGAGCGGGAGGACGATGCGGCGGAAGACCGCGAGTCGCTGCCATACAAGGAGCTGGACATACCGGACGATCGGGTCGAAGAACCGTAGCCGTAAGAGTCTGCAAGGAGCAAGTCAGAGGAGATTTACTTCGTTGTCGTAGGTGGAGCTGTACCTGGTCTGCTAGCGCGACGTCCACCACCACCTAGCAGGACCGTTAGTTGATTGCTGACTGTTGAGGTTGATATCACGTACCTCCACCATATCTACCTCCATACATGCCATACGAGGCAGCTCCGAAGCCTGGACCACCTCTAGACTCTCTCATAGGCCCAAGATGGCCCATCATGCCCATGTAGGCAGCACCTGCGCCATAAGGAGCATACGAATATTCTGGCATGTTGAGTATCAAATCGCAGCTGGTGTTTGTTGTTGAAGCTGACAATCATGGTTCCTTGAGGAAGATATTTAGTTCTTATACTAGGCGATACGCGAGCGTCAATGGCAATGCTATGCGGTGAATTTATTGAACGGTATTGTATCGCAGACACGCTTCAGTTTTACCATATGCACTCAAGGTATGACGCTAATGCGCATGGCAATATGTCGTATAGCATAGGAGGTACAGCCATTAGCAGTACATGTTGCCATATCGAACAGTAGGATACGCCGTCGGGCGAAACTGCGTAGTCTGTCACTCCTGTGGATATCTCGACGAGCAGCTAATTCGCAAGTCTATAGAAGTTTCCTCATGCTAGCCTGATTAATGCAGCATGTTCAGGTGTCGAAGCTCGTGGTACAGCTGACGTCGAATTTTGTACTCTTGTGCACTAGAGTTGCCCACTCTACCCAGCTCTCCATGCGGCAGGCGCCGTTGAAGACATCAGAATGTTATTTTGCCATGTTGAGACCGTTAACGACGTTAAGTTCATTCGGCAGTGGGGTCCTGCTGGTGCGATCAAGCACTATAAGCCTTCTGTGCATCAGTGAGAGTTCACGCGCAGACTTTGCTATAGCCGTCCTGTTAGAAATGGCGACTACAACGAGTAAGACTCTGGATCTCGCCCCTGGCAGGGTCAGAGGGGGTTTCTGATCGTGATGCGTTTCTTGCGATATTAGATGTGTGATGAATACAATGAAGTAGCACAGGTAACATGCCTTTTCCTGGAGAGTAAGTTCCGAGACAGATCGGCGTTCATGTGCATCAACATGTCTAAGCCTGAATCTTGGATAAAGCCAAGAAAGCCTCTTTGCTGGACAGACGTTACTCGAGGGACTGTATCTTCGATGCTTCTATAGAGTATTGAGCCGCAATTCTAGTAGCATCGCTACTGTTGAGGTCTGACGCGTGTGATACGAGAGTCAAAACGACAACAGGTCATTCCTGAGGAGTAAAGGGCATACGGACTCATGCCGACCCAAGGCGTGTCTTTCTCGCCTTGGGCAGCTCATAAATGGCTGGCGCATGCCAAGGTGATGGCGCTTGATGTGCAGATCGCCATGGATCAGCTTCTGCTGTCAGCTGTATGCACCACAGTTCGCCTCTGCATGCAGGCGATGCCAGCGAGTGCGCATCGGAGTTGGCTCAGCTCTTTCGTAGTCGTCGAAAATGCCATTGTACGTATCTATTCCTTGAGTTTGTTGATTTGATGTGTGCCCAGAAAAAGAAGGCTCAAGTCGTCATCGCGAACTGCCGGAGGCCGGACGCGGAGAAATACGGGGAGGTGCCGTCAGAGATGAATCGTATATCGTGTACTTCCTTGTACCTTGTACGTACCCTTTAGGCGAGTTCACCGTAAGATATCTCTTGGTCTTCTGAAGTCATCTGCGCAGGCCCGGAAACCATGGCGCGAGGTCTCTTATAAAGCGACTAACAGATAAGTAAGCTGCCGTAGCGAGAGTTGCCAGCAGCATCATCTTCTATTGATACGTGTCACCGCTCGCATCCGCAGTCGATAAGCGCGGTGGGTAATGTAATAACGCGGCTAACCAGGGCAAGCGAGCCAACCTCGTGGTTTCTTCCCTGCCTGCCAGCGTCATCATCTCTCCCCGCACAACCCGCAAAGGCAAAGCAGATCCCAGCGGATTAGCATTCGGTCAGTCCGTGTAGACTTTGGCCTATTCTACGCTACTATCATTACTTGACCTCTCTCTCGCCTTCCACGCGAGCTACCATCTACTGTTCCTCTTCACACGGCTGAGTCTCTGCGGGGTTGTGGCCGTGGCGTGTTTCTTGGTATTGCCAAACAATTATCGCCCAGTCTCGCCAGCGCGTGAACTTTGTCTTTCTGACTACACACTTTGTGAATATTCGCTACAACGGTATCACAATGATGGGACGGCTTGAGGCCTCGAAGCAACACCGACTACACCGCTACATCTGGAACTATAACGCTACCTGCAACCAAGACTCTCAGCCCAAGCATGGCCGATTCTGTTGCGACATCCACAAGCACGGCTCATGAAGTGGCATCTTCCTCCAGTTGGCTTTCGCCGGGCGCTGGCATCACCGCTGGCTACGATGGCAAGTCCGACTCTCTTCGCATCGTCATCATATTCCTGAGTGGACTGGCGATGTACAATGCCGTTGAGTTGATCGCGATGATCGGCCTGACTTTCACTCGGTATCGTGGACTCTACTACTGGTCCCTGCTCATCTCAAGTATTGGCATCATACCGTACTCGCTCGGCTTTTTCCTAAAATTTGACAATCTCGCACCTGGGGACCTCCGTTGGATTGCAGTCGTTCTTCTCACGATTGGCTGGTATCCTATGATCACCGGGCAAAGTCTGGTGCTCTGGTCTCGCTTGCATCTGATCGTCAGCGGCGAACGTGGTGAACGAATTCTCAAATGGACGAAATGGATGATCATCTGCAACGCGATTGCGCTTCACATCCCCACGACAGTGCTAACATTCGGCTCCAACGGAGACACGAATACGGACGTTTTCGTCCGAGGCTACAATGTGATGGAGAAGATCCAAATGGTCGGATTCTTTGTCCAAGAAATCATCCTGTCGTCCATCTACATCTACGAAACGGTCAAAATCCTCCGAACTTCTCTGCAGCCGAACACCAAGCGCACCATGTATCAGCTGATCACCATCAACGTGGTTATCATTGTCATGGACCTAGGCTTGCTGGGCATTGAGTGCGCTTCCCTTTATATCCTGGAAACTTTAGTCAAAGGCGTCATCTACTCCATCAAACTAAAACTCGAATTCGCCATCCTAGGAAAACTGGTCCACTTCGCCGTCGGCCAAAGACCCGGCACCGCAGACGGACGCGCCACATCCATTGGATTCGTAGGAGAACCTCCAGAGAAAGGCGGTCGTGGTCGCGGGGGTTCCAATGGCATGGTGGACATCTCCGACTTTGTGGACTTGAACAGGATGAGCACGAACATTACGCACCCGTCAGGATCGATGAGCCAGGACGGTACTACGCAGCGTAAGACGAGCCGACTCAGTAATACGGCCGATTACAACATTGCACGATTCCGACATGTCGAAGACGTCTGCTCCCTCGGCGACAGCGAATCTGCGAGCTCGAGGGCGGCTTCGCCGTGTGACACACGGAAAAGAGCTGGTACTGGTGAGGGAGAGGTATGAGGCGTCGGAAAGCACAATTGTTGAAATTATCAAGAAACAGCCGTCTTTTCCAACCACACCGTCTTTGCAGTAGTCGAATCGATTGGACGTATGTCTCAAATAAAACTGTGACAACCGGTCACCGTTCTCAGCCACCACCGAACCAGGCAACGCAGTGACGCTTCACGGGCCTCGAAGATGACTTCAATGAGAAGACCAGGCGCCTCACAAGTGGGTCACGCCAGACTGCCGCATTGGTGGCAGCACCAGGTCATGGCACGAAAGAAGACGGGGAAAACTGGGCGACGGCACAGGTGAGATACCATATGGGCCTATGGAATAGTGATCGCGAGAGTCGCGCCAGGAATCGGATTTTTGGTGTCTATTGAGAGCCTGCAGACCGGTTACATCAATTTAAGGTCAGTCAATATATCACACAAATGAATTGGACAAACAATTGGAAAATATGTGGTGCGAAAATTCAAAGCTCAATTTGGTAGTAATTCTGATCATTCTATGGCTTTCTTCAGTCGTTCCATTCTTTCACACACTTGCTCTCGATAACAATCTGTGATAGTGTACAAGTACAATCGCCAACCTGAACCCTCGTCATCGTTCTTCACCCTCTACGAGCGGCGACTCGAACCGCGAGTACCATTGTACCGCCCACGGCTCTGGCCACCCATCTCTTCGAAGCCCGCAACAGCAGAGAAAGGAGTCCCATCCTGGTACGGACCCCTGGGCTGGTTCGATCTGTCAGAGTGGTGCGACCTGCCGGAGTGTCCGGGCTGAGAGCGCACAGGGAAGCGGGTGCCATGAGACCTCGCAATCCTGGGTGGGTCGTCAAGGCCGCCGTCACCCTGGTACTGGTCCTTCTCAGAGAAGCCGCCGTGGCCGTGGCCGTTGCCGCGTCTGACGACTTGGCCGCGGCGGTTTTGGGATTTCGCGAAGGCCTTCTTGTTGGATTTGTGCGACCAGCCGATGATGGCGGCGACGAGAAAACAGCCGATGATGACGCCAAAGATGATGCCGACGGTGGCCATGGTGTGGCTGCCTTGGGACTGGCGGTCGTCGATGTTCCTGGGCAGAATGGCGTGGCCGTGAGTTGAGCTGGGGCTGGCGAAGGAGGAGGTTGCGTTGGTGCTGTTGAGGCTGGTGCAGGGACGGCAGTGGCGCATGATCCTGGACGACATGGTCATGTTGAAGCAGGGCGAAGAGGTCATGTTGGCAGCGCTTGAGGAGGGACCGGAATAGTAGCTGCTCTGGTGGACGGTGGAGACATGCATTTTCGTAGCGTTGAAAGCTGCGGAAACGGTGGTGTTGGTGAGTGTGGTGAGTTGATCGATTTTCAGACTTCGCGAATGATCGTTAAGCACTACCGGAGTACTTGTGGATATTTTGCGAGTCTGAGTGGGGATGGGGAGAGAATTCGGCTCTGGAGGGAGGCTGTAGTGCCATTTTGTGTGAAGTGGAGGGTGTCGTATGGAAGCTTCACAAAGGCGATTGTAGCAGTTGCCGACGCATTAGTGAACAAAGAAAAGTGGCTGAAGTGAAGGTCCCTTCTTAGATCTTCTTTGTAGCCAGAATGACACAATGCATTGTTTCAGGCACAGTGATTTCGGAGTTGGGCCATTGCGAGGACGTAGGACTTCGCGAGAACGAACCATGTGTATAGCTGGCATGATGTGAGCAATTCGCAAGAGCTCGATCAAGTTCCTTGGTCAATACCAATGACCTGTCGTCTGGCCAACACCTGCTCGACATGGGAAGGTAGATAGAACGTCTCCGAAAGTCCCGCCAGATTGAACGAGTTGAGTCTCAATACGCCCAAGCGCACCATAGGGCAGACGTGATATCGCTCTTTCAGAGTCTGGCTCCACATATCGAGTAATTGCTTGGCCTTTGCAGCGTGCTGTACGTTCGGGGCTTGCACCACCAATAGCACAACAAAGTTTGAGGCGACGGCGAAGCCGATTCGAGACCCTGTGCTTGTCAGTATGTTGCGATGAATGGAAGGATATTGAAAGGGACGATGCTTAGTCGCATACTTACATGACGGCCAAAACCCACCGAGATCGCTGAAGGACAAGCGACGAGCGAGGTTGATCACACCCGCTGCGCATTCGATAGCCGCCTTTGCGAGATCTTCCACGATCTCTACCTGTGAATCGGTGACACTATTGGTAGCTGGGAACGGCGTTGTATTCACTAGGCCTGGAGCATCCCAGCTGAAGTCATCGAAGTTCAGAGAATTGTCAATCTCTAATGGCTCCTCGAGATCGATGACGTGAGGTGGCGTGGATGGTTGAACCATTGGACGAAACAGTGCTCGGTAAATGTAGATGACCAGCACGTGGTAGGCGAATCGAATGGAGTAAGGTGGTGTGGTATTTTCGATAGCAATGGTTTCGTTCGCGTGGGGCGGTGTTACGACCTGAGACGATCGCCAGTTTTCCAACTGTTGCAATAGTGGCCTTGCGGTATGTATGGATGCGGCCATGTCTACTGAAAGTCTCTGCGCCGCTCGTAACGAGTAGAATGTTGTTTGGACCGATTCAGCAATACGTGTCAAGCTTACAAAATTGCGGAAAAGATTCGTATCAACGTTAGGCTTGTCCGCTGACGATGACCTAAAATCGGAGGCATCCAGGTCCTCAATGTCCCACTCCTGTGGATTTATGTATGGCGGGCGACCCATCAAGAGCGATCGCCACTTGTCTTCGGCATAGACAGCCCACCAAATCCGCTTTCGTAATCTTTTTTCCCAGCTCGGAATAGCCCACATCGAGCACTCAGTGTGAAGACCAAGCGCTGTAGTCAGACCGACGAGCTTTCCAACCCACGACCAAACGAAGGGCGTATCAGACAATGTATGCCTGCCATCGTCACTTGGGTCCTTATGTAGGTATAGCAGAGTTGCTTGGACCACAGACAGCTGAGATTGGTGAACGTCTTCCTGGAGCTCTTCATAGACAAGCCGCCAGATCGCATCGGTCGATGGTGATGTTTGAGAATTCCATACGGATAAGTGCTCGTCGTCTGCAACAAAACGTAGCGCTGATGCGTATATGGCTGCCAGTAGATGTAGGGGGGCGCGTTCTAGTGCCGATCGGGGCGGTAAGCGATTTGTTGAAGAAATGCCTAGCTGTGAGCGCGAGATGATCGGAAGCATGGGGAACACGTGTTTGCAGAATCTATCACTTGAAGTCAGCCATGGGCATTTCGGTCGCTATTTCATTGCGATTAAGACTCACAACGCAACAAGCCTTTGCCCACACTCCAGCGGCACGATATGCTCGAGTTCGTCGCGCGAAGAGATCTGCTTATCGTAAGCTCTGGTCTCATCTTTAGCCGTCTCATGCAACTCATCAGGCTCGATCAGAAGATGTATCGGAATCTTGTGCGCCAGAGGCAAGCCGCCAGCATTCCGATATTGCGTGCTCTGGAAAATACGCGTGCCGAAATCGTCGAACCGGCAATGTCTCAAAAGCCACGGGTCTGATTCGGATGATGATCCAAAGAGTTGGGCGGTGGCGCCTCGCATGCCCTCCAGGCTCTGGGAGAATTGGGTGTTGAACTGTAGGTCAGTCTCTGGCGGGAGCGTCGGTGGAGTCGGCTGCACTGATAAGGTCGTATCGTTGGTAGGAGGTCGCTGCGACGCGCGACCTACCGCCACAGGCATCAATGGACTTTGCGACCATGGCGCTCCCGATGTATCTCGATGCTCGTAGTCAGTAGCCGGCGTTGGAGTCCGGATGCCATCGGAGTATTGCACAGATTGGTGAGCCTGTAGTCGCGGCTTGCCGGTGAAGCTGCAGTCGAGCCCACTCCGTTGACACTTGGCGCATGAAGACCCGGTCACGACCTGGCATCGAGTCTTTGTCTCGCGACATCGATCGCAAGGCTTGTTGCGCTTTGAAGACCGATAGGGCCGGGATGTGGATGCAGGCGACATCACTGCGAGGCTGGATGGTGTACAAAGGGAAAGCATGTTGCCTCCGGCGAATTCGCAACTGAACTTCGCCGAAACAAGCTTCTTCGGTGGCTCTAGCCGTCGCAAAAACATCGATAAAGCAGTATTTATGATGTCCATTCATGCTGCGTCGAACTGCACAATATATAACTAAATCGAATAACGGTTGAGAGCTTTCTTTCCCCTGATTCAACGATACCAGTGGCAAAAAATCAGTCGAGCACTATGACATGTATTTTGTAGCAGGTACCGCTTTGAAAGCTTGACGGACGCCGCGAGTTATGAGACTATACCGAGCAGCTTTCCCTGATCTTATCGTCACTTTAGCTTGATGATAAGGTCTTCCAATATCTTCGTCGCCTTCTCTGTACAGGTCGAATCTCGGAAGTGCCCATCTTACTGATTGAATAATGTCCAAACCAACCATGAAGCTAATGTGAAAGAAGTCCCGCATCCAATAAGATAAGTAAAAGATGGCTGCCATCGAACATCGATGCTCTGGCCGGTCCAGGAAATGTCAACAAACGACAAGGAAGTTTAGACCACAACAGTCGTCGAAACAGAACCGATTGTATATTCCTTGCAAGACTGACCTGACTTAGAAAATTCATGCCCGAACGATCCGACAAAGGCAGACATGTTACAGAATTTCGCCGAAATATGTACGTACATCATCCATGTGTGACGATCAACCCGCAGCGTGCGAAGAAGTTATCATGCAACACATATACTACACAAGGAGACCTCTTTCTCCCTCTGAAGAGATATGTGCTCTGCGTACCTCGACAAAGTTGTTTTTCTACCAGCGAAGATCGTTCATCTCCATCGCTATCTGATGTTACCAACAACCCAAGTTACCCAAGATTAGCAATCCAACTCCACCAATAGACAGCATGCCCTCAATCCTCACAACTAGTCCACCACTCTCCCTATCTCTAGACTGCTCAGACACCCACGAGTCCAAAACTACCCTACCAATCCAGTACAAACCAGGCGATCTCATCCCAGTCTTCATCGAAGTACACAAGCATCGATCCTTCGAATCGCTGTCCTTACATGGTTCAATCATAGGTACGGCATCATCTCCCACTACGCCAGATCTCTAGAGACTATGACTGACCAACCATGCAGGAGAAACACGAGTCTGGACCCACCCGCCAGACCGCGAAGACATCTACCAGACCATGATTCACACACACCTCAACCTCAGCGCAGGCTACTCGCACGCACTTCCTTCAATCCAGAGGACTACAGTTGGAAACGCTTTGGTCGCTCCACTGACGTTTGTCCTGCCGGAGTTTACCACAGAAGGCAACAGCGCAGACACCCCCAACGGTACTTCGAGCAGGCTGCCGCCATCCTGCGAAACAGGAGCCCTGTACATCGACCCCTGGGGACGCACCTACATGCAGCCTCTCATCGAGTACTCTCTGCACGTCACGCTGCGCTTCCGGCTAGCAGGGGAGACGGCCATACGATCTATCTCGGCCAATCACAAGATACAAGTCACTGTGGCGCCGCACTGCGATCCGCCGACATACGTGGAGAGTCTCTCACCGACCAAAGCGGTGACTGCGTCCGCAGACGTGCGGCGCTCGAGGTTCGCGAAGCCGTTTGCAAGGCTGAGCGTTGCGATGGCGAAGCCCGCGCCCGTCGTCGGCAATGGCGTCGGCGGAAAGTGTCGAACGATGGGAAGGCTGAGGATGGTTTGGGAGACGGTCAGTGAAGCGTATGATGAGTTTGAGAGTGGGTTGAGGGCTTTGCGGATTGAGTATTGGTTGCAGGCAAGGACGCGGTTTGGGACGAGAGTTGTTCTGCCAGGGAGTGAAGTCGACGATGATGAGGCTAGGCCGAATAAACGATCGGAGATGATGCAGCTGGGGACTTTTGAGGTTCGTTCGATGGATCGGGATGATGTTAGATTGGAGGGTGGTGCTGACGGGTGGCGATGTCATGCTGGTACTGTGGCGATTCCAGTACAGGTTGCGGACGATACGATTCCGACGTTCTCGCATTGTTTGGCGAGTCGGGATTACTTACTGGTGGTTACGGTACGAGTTCAAGGCTTGCAGCACAAGGCTCTTTCGATCAGAGTGCCGGTGCAAGTTTGCGAAAGCGTGGCGGAAGCGAAGTGTGATGACTCTGAAGCCAAGTCATCGGTATATGGCGACATGCTCTTGTCGGAGGTGGGTTATTTTTTGCATCGACACTGCTGCCGATTACCAGATAGCTGACCGATTCCCAGGTGCTACCAACATACGAAGACCACCGATACAGCCTGGCTCCTTGATTACTGTACGATGTGGCAAGAAGTCGAAGTCACCTCGGGACGAAGCCGACTCGATGAATTCTTGCATCACATTACCTACCTTTGGACGCCTCAACGCCAAGGATGTTGGTCATTGTCTGGCCTGATAATTCCGTTCATTCATCAGCAAGAAGCAGACGCGTCGCTTACCGCAAGATACAAATCCCGCCTCGGTCACGTCACTGCGACAAGAAGAGCTGTGGGAGGCTGGAAGATGGAAGAACTGAAACGAGCGAGATGCGCCGATGCCCAGGAAGTCAAAGATAGCATGCCAACTGCTCTGACAGGGCGAGCAGGGCTTGGGTGCGGTGTACGGAGGTACATGGAGGATGTAGTGATATAGTTATGCTTTACTCGCGGTCTTGCATAAAACGCGAACTTAGATGACGCGTCAGAGTCAGAGGCAGAGGTGGCATGATGGTGGCATGTAATAGTTCTGGGGTGCAGATGCAGAAGCAGCGTGTAAGGATAGCTTTGTAGGCAGTCGACGACGTAACTAACTTATGTGGAAAGGCAGTTTACATCAGCAAGATGCCGTGATATGCATCCTCCAGGAGTCGGCCGACCCGAGCCGAAGGATTAGCACGAGAATGGAAAATGGAGGACGAGAATAGCACTATATTTACTTGTTCTTCCCTGTCGCTGCAACGGCGGGCTAGGGCAATCGGGATTAGTGGGTGGTCTCGAACTGCGCGCTACCCACCCAAGCAAAGCACCATCAGGGCCAACTCGTGCACTAAGCCGCGCAAGGTGGCATGCCTCATGCACCACTGACACCGTCGTGGTGTAGTAGTAGTAGTAGTAGTAGTAGCAGCAGCAGTGGGATTGTGTGTGTGCGTGCGTGCGTGCGTGAGATTGGCCTGCAGCTATCTCTTCATTCTTGCATCGACATTTCTGCATCCTGCTGCCACTGTTGCTGCCACACCCACCGCCAAATCCCATCATCTTCGCAGAGGCAAACCGGACTTCTTCGATCTTGGATGTCCGCATCGTGCATATCCGGCTGCTAGCGAGGAACAGGGGAGCGAGGAACTACTCTACCTTAGCAACCACGCACTAATACCGGCTGCCGTGCACCACCACCGCCACTCACTGCTCACGGCACAAGCTGTCGATCCACCGGAACGCACACGCACACCAGCCCTGATCTGCCCTCATAACAACTACAAACAACGCATTGCAACCGCAACAACCATGAGCGCCGCTACATCCACAAGACCGCCTTTCCACGCCGTCGACACTTCCTCCGCCGGCGCAGTCCTTGCCCCAGCAGCTCCCGACGATGTCGAATCGCCCTCTCTCAGCTCCAGCAACGCCCTCGCCCGCTTCGAATTCGAGCCCGGTCGCAGCAAGGAAGGCACTAAAGTGCTGATGGTAGAATGGGAAGACGACGACACCACACGGAGCATCGCCGGAGACTGGGAAATCAGCTGGGAGGGCAAGAGGACCGTACTCCCCGCGCGAGAGCACGCCGACGCAACCACCAAAGACACAAACGCTACAGACGTCCCGGTGAACAGGCTATACTTCTTGCTCGGAGCGGGCGTGGCAGTGCCCACGACCGTGAGACTGCAGAAGGGAAACATCATCTGGCGGACAAACCCTCTGCCCGCGATCTTTAGTCCTGAGTTGGGCGCTACAGCTCGCGCGGCCGGGAAGAAAGGCGTGCTACACACAATCTGGGCCAAGAAGCGCTTGCAAGTGCTGCAGAAGGAAATTGACGCAGAGGCGCGGGACAACATGGAGGGCGTGGGCTTCGAGATGGCCGTTGCGGAGAAAGAATGGATTGAGGCCAATTTCGGCGTGCTCTCGAAACCTTCGGGAATCGTCATGCCGGCCCAGCAGCAAGAAAGCGGGACGCTGAACAGTCCCACAAGCCCCAGATCGCCTGGCGGCGGACGCCTCATGGAGAAGCTGAAAGGACTACGCATCGGCACAACGACAGAGGCTCTGAGTCCAGGCGGCTCGGCTCCCAAACCAGCACCCGAGACCGTCGACACATTCAACCCTCTCAGCCCCGAGAGCTCAGACGTAGCGGTAGGCTCCTTCGGCGCCTTTGCAGCGCTCAAAGGAATGCCCGACCAATTTACCCTAGCTGCCAAACCCGCCCAGCCACCCACGACAACAGCAACAATTGCTCCCCAACTCAGCCAACCGCAACTCCGCCGCGTCAACCCTCCAGACTCATTCGCCGCACAGCAAAGACAAGCAGGCCTCGGCTCGCTCAATGCTCTAGGCTCGACTGGCGGCGGATTTAGTTCCTTTGAAGAAGCAGCCTTCTCCCACCCACCCGCTCCATCCCACACCTCCAGCGCACAAGACGAAGACGACCTGTTTGCTCTTCCTATGAGTCCGCGAAGCCCGGAGATGACCAAGAGCCCGTTCTCATTTGCTGCCAGCGATGTCGGGCGCTATCTGAATGAAGACGTCGGGCGCTACTTGAAGGAGGGAAAGAGTAGCGTGGCGTAGGATTGCGTGGCGACTAACGGTCATTGCGTTCTGAAACGGCAGAGAAAAGATGATAAGATGAATTTATGGCATTGAAGAGACGCGGACTTTTTGTGTTTCCGTCGTCGTTATGATTGCGGTCTGGAGAGCGATGCTTGGAAAGAAAGAAAGAAAGAACAACGACATCAAAGTCGAATAGATGGCATGGCGCCCATTGATTTTTTTGTGTGTTCCCGACTGGTCAGAGCAGAGACCTCTTTTTTTTTCGCTGGGCATCTTCGCTTGCGTGGTATTGACCGGTTGATTGTTGGGTAGAACACACACAAAATCCATGAACGAGGACTTTTACTTCCATCCTTTCTAATGGCCAAAAAAAAACATCACGGCTGGTCTTCATTTGGTACCGATACATCATACACATGGACATGAAGAACCACAAATCGTTGACTGATTCGAAGCAGATCATAAAAGTGAAACTGACTTACTTACAGATAAAAAGCTCTCCATCGCCGCTGGCTTAAATGCTCTCGTTGCTCTACCTTACCTCGAACGAGTTTATTCAACCCTCTTGTTGAACAAATCCCTAATACTCATAAAGCCGTTGATGGAAATACACGCGCCGCAAGGACTGTGGCCACAGCGTTTGCAGCAGCGGCCGGCGCTGGAAGTTGTGCCGCAGGCACAGCAAGACCACATTTATCTCTCTTCGTTAGGCGTGAGGTTGTGGTGTGTGGATGGGGATCTTCTAGTAGGTGGATGTCTTGAAGATGCTGTGAGGTTTCAGGAATGGGTGGTATATTGTTTGTGTGAGCAAGATGGTACACCGGGTGCCATGTCGTATTCCTTGGAAGTGTTGGTGTTTTGAGGATTGGATGGTGGATGAGGAGTGATGAGCTAACGTACAATGGTTTCGGGAGAGTGTCTTGAGGTCATTCGGGGACAAAGAGAGGCTTGAGGTGTTGCTTGTTCTCTTTGTTAGGTTGGCGGTGTATCGAGGACTCGAGGTATCGTTGTGACAAAAGGAAGAGGACAGGGAGACAAAGAATGACGAGCATGGTGGACGGCGTGCTAAGAATAGCATAGCTGCGATGTCAATGCACCGCTGCATTCAAGCCTGATCAACACCAATGCCGAAACTATGGTATTGCTTCAACATTGGTCACTCTGCTCATCGACGCTGAAAATTATCGTAGGTATGTATATTATCTCAGCTTTAGGCTAAGCACATACGACCATAGGTCAGTGAAAACTGGGCATCCCGTCCGCTCTGCCATACATAAGCACTGAACCGGGCGACTAGTACTAGAGTGGGTGACCATCTGGGAATCCCGCCTGTTGTATGTTTTTGCCCTTTGCTAGCAGTAGAGAAAATGAAGACCTTTTGCTTAGGCAGAACAACAATCCAACGTGTGTCTACTGTCAGCCTTTTATACCTCCGTACAGATCTCATACGAAGCCAACTTGTGACGTGTGGGTCGCGGGAAGCCGACGAACTTGAGCAGGACACGTGCCGATCATGAGCCACATGGGACCTCCACACAATCTCGGCAAGAGAAGCAATGCTAAGAGGCGTCAGGCTATGGATTAGGGTCACTAATCTACATCAAAAGCAAATGTCGCTCTTCTAGGGTTGAGCGCTCATGCGCGCCACGTTCTCAACCGAACCAGTTGGGATCGTAGCTTGTGTTGCACACGGCTGAGCTGCTGGTCTGCGGATGACTCCCCCTCTCAATCGCCTACATAGGCTGAGTGGAGTATGCGGCAGGTCGTAGTCAGCCGCAGAGGATGCCTTGTGCCCGAGTGAGCAATTTAAAGCGAGTATAGATCCCAACGCTGTCGGGTCGAGCTACTTGGAACTCGCAAATCTTTTGTCCTCTGCAAGATGGCAACTCAAAGTACGCCGTCGGGCAGGCAGCTACAGGAGTATGATCAGATGTCACGATATGAATACAAAGCGCTGCCATCGACAAGCAATATCCGGCTGCTCACCAACTTGCACATTGACGAAACGGCAGACTGGTCGGTTCTCTTCGAGGGAGACGAGCAGCCCATACCCAAGCTTGTAGGCTCACTAGAATCGGTCGACCTTCGAGATCAACCACGATAAGAGTGCTTGAGCTACACGTGGGGCCCGCCGGATCGTGTTTACAGCAGCAAACAGCAATACCACTATACTACCAAATGGTATGCTCAGGAGTTCCCCATCGCGATCGACGGAGCGGTGCTTTGGGTTGGCGCAAATCTGTTCACCTTCCTGTTTCGCATTTGGCTGTTCAGTGGCTGCCTCTGGGCTGTTGACCCAATCTTTGAACATGCGACGAACGTCGCTCTTGGTTGCGTCCTCAAGTCGCTCTCGGTTTTCGACGACAGTCCAGATCTGCTGCTTCATTTGAACATCAGTTGCGCCGTAGTCTTCGCGCATGCTCCGAGAGTTGGCTTTCAATTGTTTCATGAACTCGGACCAGTCTTTATCTGAGTCTTATGTGCAGCGGTAGATATGCCAACCCCATGTCTCGTGAACTGCTCTCTTGAGCATCGAGTCCAGATCGGCCAGCGGGGTGTTGTTCATAGACTTCATGGTGGTTGAGGTGCAGGCGCAATGCGTATCGTCTGAGGCCTTAGTCAAAATGGAATTGTGGAGGGGTTCAGAGGTGTTTTGGCGGAAGCAATCGTATTTCTGAAAGTACGGCATGCGGAGCAAAAGCACTGAAGTGGCTGACGAACGCACTAAATGAAGCACGTGCATGTGTGCTTCAGTGACTGAGTGAAAGAGCGGGCCACGCAACGAACCACAGCTGACGCCAGAGAAGTGCACACCTTTCCTCCGATGATTCTCAATCCTCTTGTGTTGGTTTTTGCCACAGTTCTTGTCCTCTAAGTCTCCGTAACAACCAAATTTACAATCCGTAGTCCCCGTTTCAATGCATTCAAGTTCGCCCAATCGTTACCTCCACAAGATGTAATCCAATGTGTTACATCATATCGATTTTAAACAGCCTGCCCAAGACCTGGTTCGATCAACGCCCTGCCAACAACCTACACATTCTGCGCATGAAGCCATCCAGGAAGCGCCTTCAAACCTCCCGCAATGGTCGCGACAAGAGCCGGAGGCAACCGCAGCGGGACCTTGCTATCAATACTCAAATACCACAATTTCCGCTTCTCGTACCCAAACCACGCCTGTCGCGCCAGCTCCGCATTGAGAACAGTCGTATTGAGCAACCCGCGCGGCAAGCCTTGGTTCACAGATCTTTGGTTGAGATGGCCGGCAAAGTCCGCCGCGACTTGCACGAGGAGTTCGAATGTCTCTTCGGCCGTCATGCCTCTGTTGTAAGCGCCGGCCAAGTCTTCGCATGCTTTCGACCAGTACCAGAGAGCCATCTTCGAGAACTGGCTGTAGATCTTGTCGGAGGTTTGACTGCAGAACTTGTGGAGAGTGGCGAGGATCATGCAGACTCTCAGGCTCGTTGCCAGGTCTAGTTGGCTTGAGGGTGGGCCTGTGAGAGCGAGGTCGAGGAAATCGAGCATTGGTCCGATGCGTATGCATGATAGGTAGAGGGGTCGGTGGATGTCGCGGCACTCGAGCTGAGGTCGCAGGAGCTCTGAGAAGTCTGAGAAGCTTCGGCGGCAGGCTGTGAGGTAGTAGCCTCTGAGATGCACCATCGCGCCGTCGTATTTGGACACGCATCTCTGACACGGGCCGTACGGGTCATTGGGATCGTTCGGAACGCACTGCGATTGAAGTGTCAGTTTGTGATGCGCAACATATGGATTGGATAGAAGAAGACTTACACCAAGCTTCATTTTGCGGCATGGAGGGCAGACGCCTCTGTCTCTAGCGTTCTGTTCATTCTTCGTGCGTGGCTTTCCTGCTCGTGCGTTGGACCGCATCGCATTGTTGCCTTGCAACACCATCATCAAGCAAGAGTGACCATAGCTCAATCCAGAGGCCTCCAGAAGGGTACTGCTTTTGGGCCTATTCTTGGACGACCGTTTCGGACCGTGGACGACTTGCGCTAACTTTCGCTTCACCCTTCTGCCTTGAGCTAGAGCGGATGATGTCGGGCCTGGTGTTCGCGTAATCGCATTCGAGTACGCTAGATCTGTTCTTTGTGAGAATCCGATTGC
>Ga0265797_10005155_pt1 | contig 19304 bp, 21 predicted proteins | sample P2T30metagenome_FD_192433 | JGI IMG/M metagenome (GOLD analysis project Ga0265797, IMG submission 192433) | Plant litter microbial communities from East Loma Ridge, Irvine, California - P2 T30 | ecosystem: Environmental > Terrestrial > Plant litter > Unclassified | place: USA: California... | reverse complement strand
GTGGAAGCTTGACAAAGACGATTGGAGCAGTTGCCGACACATTAGTGAACAAAGAAAAATCGCCGAAGTGAAGGTCTCTTCGTCGACGTTCTTTGTATGCACAAGGACACAATGCATTGTTTCAGTCCCAGTGACTTCAGCGTTTGGCTACCGAATGCGACTTCGCTGTAAGTGAAGTCCGTAGAGATTGAGGGAGTAAGATCCATGTGTATAGCCGACATGACGCGAGGAGCGACCAAGAGCTCAGATTAATGCAGCGAATTTCCACAGAATAACGCCCGGTCAATCAAGTTCCTTGATCAACGCCATTGACCTGTCGTCTAGCCAGCACCTGCTCAACATGCGAAGGCAAATAGAATGTTTCCGAAAGCCCAGCCAGGTTGAACGAGTTGAGGCGTAGGACTCCCAATCGCACCATGGGGCAGACGTGATATCGCTCCTTGAGAGTCTGGCTCCACATATCCAGTAATTGCTTGGCCTTTGCGGCATGTTGTACGTTCGGAGCTTGCACTACTAATAGCACAACAAAGTTTGAGGCGACGGCGAAACCGATTCGAGACCCTGTGCTTGTCAGAAAAATTTACCAAAGGATATAGAATGTTAGGGAGACTGTGCTTTGTCGCATACTTACATGAAGGCCAGAAGCCACCGAGATCGTTGAAGGACAAGCGACGAGCGAGGTTAATTACACCCGCTGCGCATTCGATTGCAGCTTTTGCAAGATCTTCTACAACCTCCACTTGTGAGTCGGTGACAGTATTGGTAGCTGGAAACGGCGTTGTGTTCACTAGGCCTGGAGCATCCCAGCTAAAGTCTTCGAAGTTCAGAGAGTTGTCGTTTTCTATCGGTTCCTCGAGATCGATAACGTGAGGTGGCGTGGACGGTTGGACCATGGGGCGAAACAATGCTCGATAGATGTAGATGACTAGCACATGGTAGGCGAATCGTATAGAATAAGGAGGTGTGGTGTTTTCGGCAGCAAGAGTTTCGTCCGTATGGGGCGATGGTACGACCTGAGACGACCGCCAGTTTTCCAACTGTTGCAGTAATGGTCTTGCGGCTTGTATGGAGGCAGCCATATCAACGGACAGTCTCTGCGCCGCTCGCAACGAGTAGAACGTTGTCTGTACCGATTCAGCGATGCGTGTCAAGCTGACAAAATTGCGGAAAAGATTCGTCCCAATATCAGGCTTGTCCACTGACGAAGATCTGAAATCGGAGGCGTCCAGGTCCTCGATGTCCCACTCCTGTGGGTGTATGTACGGTGGGCGACCCATTAGAAGAGATCGCCACTTGTCTTCGGCATAAACAGCCCACCAGATTCGCTTTCGTAGTCGTTTCTCCCAGCTTGGGATGGCCCACATCGAGCATGTAGTGTGAAGACCAAGAGCTGTAGTCAGACCGACAAGCTTCCCTACCCACGACCACACGAAGGGTGTGTCAGAAAGTGAGTGCCGACCGTCGTCACTTGGATCCTTGTGTAGGTATAACAGAGTTGCTTGTACCACAGACAGCTGGGATTGGTGAATGTCTTCCTGGAGTTCCTCATAGACAAGTCGCCAGATCGCATCAGTCGACGGCGATGTCTGAGAATGCCACACGGACAAGTGCTCGTCCTCTGAGACATAATGCAGCGCTGATCCGTATATGGCTGCTAGTAGGTGTAGAGGAACGCGTTCTAATGCTGATGGGGGTGGTAAGCGACTTGTTGAAGAGATGCCTAGCTGTGAGCGTGAGATGATCGGAAGCATAGGGAATACACGTTTGCAAAATCTGTCTCTAGAGTCAGTCATGAGAACTCCAACCTCAAAACCATTGGTGTGGCAACTCACAATGCAACAAGCCTCTGCCCACACTCCAACGGCACGATATGCTCAAGCTCATCCCGCGAGGAAATCTGCTTATCATAAGCTCTAGTCTCATCCTTAGCCGTCTCATGCAATTCATCAGGTTCGATCAGAAGGTGTATCGGAATCTTATGCGCCAAAGGCAAACCACCAGCATTCCGATATTGCGTACTCTGAAAAGTCCGCGTGCCAAAATCGTCGAACCGGCAATGTCTCAAAAGCCACGGATCTGACTCAGACGACGATCCAAAAAGCTGCGCCGTATGGCCTCGCATGCCCTCCAGACTCTGAGAAAACTGGGTGTTGAACTGTAGATCAGTCTCTGCCGGTAGTGAAGGTGGCGTTGGCTGGACCGATAAGGTCGTGTCGTTGGTCGGAGGCCGCTGCGACACGCGACCAACGGCCACAGGCATCAATGGGCTTTGCGACCATGGCGCTCTCGACGTAGGGCGATGTTCATATTCAGTCGCCGGCGTTGGAGTCCGGACGCCATCGGAGTATTGTATGGATGTATGGGCTTTTGGTCGCGACTTCCCGGTGAAGCTGCAGTCCTGTCCGCTGCGTTGGCATTTGACGCACGTTGACCCGGTCACGACCTGGCATCGAGTTTTTGTCTCTCGGCATCGATCGCAAGGCTTATTGCGCTTCGAGGACCGATAGGGCCGGGATGCCGATGCAGACGACATCGCTGCGAGGCTGGGTGGTGTTTGGAGGGAAAGCATGTTGCATGCTCCGGCGAATTCGCAGGAGAACTTCGCCGAAACAAGCTTCGAGAGTGGCTTGAGCTGTCGCAGAAACATCGATAAAGTGATGTTTTTACGACTATTCGTAATGCGTTGCGCTGCATGATATATAGTTGAAATGAGTAATCGTTGAGTTTTGTCTATCTTTCCTGATTCAACGATTCCAGTGGCAAAGAGAATTTCGACACTAAGACATGTATTCTTGACGGACGTCACTTCAAGAACATGACGAGAAAGGTAAATTATGAGACTGTACGACGCAGGCATGAAGCAGCTTTCCTTGCTCTTATCTTCTTCGCTTGTCAGTAGGGCTATCGTCATCTCCATGCATTCTATACCGTGTCGGGACTCGGTAATGATTGTAGCATTCGTCTAGTGTCGTTTAACGCTCGACCAGGACGCTTATGTTTCATTTCGCTATGGAGTGATCAGTCGAAGACGGCGACCATCGAACATACTCCGGCCATCGATCGTAGAACGACCAGAATCTCGAGAATCATAAACCCACGACGAGTACAGTGGCCGATATCCAAGCATAGCCGATCTTTTTCTCATTGCAAAAATCCAAGGTTACCTTGAAGACATTCTTGTTACAAATTCGCCGAAATATGTACGTACATCCATGTGTGACGACCAGGTGCATGTCTTTGAAGAAGGATATCATGCAGCACATGTATACATACTATGCATAGATCCTCTCTATCCCTTTGAGAGAATATTTACCTCGCATAATCTGACAAAATCGTTGCTTTACCAACAGATTGCCTCGACTTCTAAAGCAGTCTGATGTCGCCTACAACGCAACATTAGCATTTCAACCATCATCGATACACACCATGTCCTCAACCCTCACAACCGCTCCCTCCATCTCCTTAGCCCTAGGCTGTTCTAACAGCCACCGATCCAAACTCACCAGGTCAGTCCAGTACAGGCCAGGAGACCTCATCCCAGCTTCCATCGAAGTACACAAGCATCGATCCTTCGAAGCGCTCTCCTTACATGGCTCGCTAATCGGTACGACATCATCTCCCACACCACTCCAAATCCTTTCGACGATATCTGTTTGTTCCTCCGCTGACATTTGTTCGATGCAGGAGAAACGCGAGTCTGGACCCATCCATCAGACCGCGAGGACATCTACCAAACCATGATCCACACGCACCTCACTCTCAGCGCAGGGTACTCGCACGCACTGCCTCTGATCCAGCGCACTCCAGCTGGAAACGTTCTGATCGCACCGCTGACGTTCGTCCTGCCGGAGTTTGGCACAGAAAACAAGACCTCAGGCTCCAACGGTAGGCTGCCGCCGTCCTGCGAGACAGGATCCCTCTACGTCGACCCCTGGGGACGGTCTTACATGCAGCCTCTCATCGAGTACTCTCTCCAAGTCACGCTGCGCTTTCGGCTACCAGGAGAGACAGCCGTCCGTGCAATTTCAGCTAAGCACATGATCAAAGTCACTACGGCGCCGCACTGCGATCCGCCAGCGTACGCAGAAAGCCTCTCGCCCGTCAAAGCCGTGACGGCGTCTGCGGATGTGCGGCGCTCGAGGTTCGCGAAGCCCTTTGCGAAGCTGACCATTGCGATGAATGAGCCTGCGCCTGTGGTTGGAAATGGTGTTGGCGGGAAGTGTCGGACGACGGGCCGGCTGAGGTTAGTCTGGGAGACGGAGAGCGAGGTGTACGATGAGTTTGAGAGCGGGCTGAAGGTTGTGAGGATTGAGTATTGGTTGCAGACGCGGACGCGTTTTGGTACTAGAGTTGTTTCGTCAGGCAGCGAAGACGAGGCCAGACCGAACAAACGATCGGAGATGACGCATTTGGGGACTTTTGAGGTTCGTTCGATGGATCGAGATGGTGTTATGTTGGAGAGTGGTGCTGATGGTTGGCGATGCCATGCTGGTACTGTGTCGATTCCGGTCCAGGTTACGGACGACATGGTTCCGACTTTCGAGCATTGTCTGGCGAGTCGGGATTATTTGCTGTTTGTTAAGGTACAGGTTCAAGGCCTGCAGCACAAGCCACTTTCGATTAGAGTGCCGGTGCAAGTTTGCGAAAGCGTGGCGGAGGGAAAGTGTGATGACTCCGAAGCTAAGTCATCAGTATATGGCGACATGCTCTTGTCAGAGGTGAGATGGATCTTCCATCAAAGTGCAAACCGCAGGCACCAGATAGCTGACCGATTTCTAGGTACTACCAACATATGACGACCACCGATACAGCCTCGCTCCATGATTACTGGATGCCGTAGAAAGAAGTCGAAGTCATCTAGGAACGAAGCCGACTCGATAGCTTCCTGCGTCACCTCACCTACCTTTGGACGCCTCAACGCCAAGAATGTTGGTTGTTGTCTGGCCTGATGGTTTATCAGCACGAAGCAGACGCGTCTCTTACAGCAAGATCAGGGCCACGTCACGATGATAAGAAGAGCTGTGGGAGGCTCAAACATCAAAAAACTGAAACGAGCGAGGTGCACCGGTGCTTAGGAAGCCAAAGTCGGCATGCAGGCTGCTCTGACAGGGCGAGCAGGTCTAGGGTGCGGTGTACAGAGGTACATATCAAGGATGTGGTGATATAGTTATGCTCGACCCGCGGCAAACTGGGGTGCATAAGACGCAATCGGAGGTGACGCGTCAGAGTCAGAGGTGGTATGGTGGCATGTATAGGTCTGGGGTACAGATGCAGAAGCAGTGTATAACGGTAGCTGTAGCATGTCGACGACGTACGTGGAAAGGCAGTTATATCAGCAGAATACCGTGATGCATCCTCCAGGAGCAGCGCCCCGGAGTTGCCCGACCCGACCCGAATGTTTAGCGGTACAAAGGACGAGAATAGCACTATATTTACTCCCACTTCCCTGTTGCTGCCACGGCGGGCTAAGGAGATCGGGATTAGTGTGAGGTCCAGAACTGCGCGCTACCCACCCAAGCACTGCACCACCACCCACACTAAGCCGCGCAAGGTGGCATGCACCACTGACACCCGAGTAGCAGTGTAGCAGTGTGTGCGCGGGCGTGCGTGCAGTGAGATTGGCCTGCAGCTATCTCTTCATTCTTGCAGCGACATTTCTGCATCCTACGGTTACTCTACATACCGCCAAATACTATCATCTCTCAGAGGCATACCGGACTGCAACCTTGAATGTCCGCATTGTGCGTATCCGGCTAGCGACAAGCGAGGAACGGGGGAGCAAGAACTACTCTTCCTTAGTAACCACGCACTAATACCGACTGCCGTGCACCACCACCGCCACTCACTCACAGCTCACGGCACAAGCTGTCGATCCACCGGAACACACAAACCCAGCCCTACTCCTCTCACAACAACCACACACATTGCATTGCATACACAACAACCATGAGCGCCGCCACATCCACAAGACCGCCCTTCCACGCCGTCGACACTTCCTCCGCCGGCGCAGTTGTCTCCCCAGCAGCTCCCGACGATGTCGAATCACCCTCTCTCAGCTCCAGCAACGCCCTCGCTCGCTTCGAATTCGAGCCCGGTCGCAGCAAGGAAGGCACCAAAGTGCTAATGGTGGAATGGGAAGACGATGACACTACGAGAAACATCGCTGGAGACTGGGAGATCAGCTGGGAGGGCAAGAGAACTGTGCTCCCCGCGCGAGAGCATGCCGACGCCACCACCAAAGACACAAACGCGACGGACGTCCCAGTGAACAGGCTATACTTCTTGCTTGGAGCGGGTGTAGCAGTCCCAACGACTGTGCGACTGCAGAAGGGAAACATCATCTGGCGGACAAACCCTCTGCCTGCTATCTTTTCACCTGAGTTGGGAGCTACCGCACGTGCTGCGGGCAAGAAGGGCGTGCTACACACAATCTGGGCCAAGAAGCGCTTGCAAGTGCTGCAGAAGGAAATAGACGCAGAGGCGAGGGATAACATGGAAGGCGTGGGCTTCGAGATGGCAGTCGCAGAGAAAGAATGGATTGAAGCCAACTTCGGCGTGCTATCGAAACCCTCAGGAATCGTCGTGCCAGCCCAGCAGGAGAGCGGTGCCTTGAACAGCCCAACGAGTCCCAGATCGCCTGGAGGCGGACGCCTGATGGAGAAATTGAAAGGACTACGCATTGGCACAACTACAGAAGCTCTGAGCCCAGGCGGCGCAGCCTCCAAGCCAGCACCCGAAAGCGTCGACACATTCAACCCTCTGAGTCCCGAGAGCTCAGACGTAGCCGTCGGCTCATTCGGAGCCTTCGCAGCGCTCAAAGGAATGCCCACCCAAGCAACCCTAGCCGCCAAACCCGCTCAACCACCTACAACAACAAGCACAACCGCTCCTCAGCTCAACCAACCGCAGCAGCGCCGCGTGCAAGCCCACAACCCTCCAGACTCCTTCGCCGCGCAACAGAGACAAGCAGGTCTCGGCTCGCTCAATGCTCTAGGCTCGACTGGATCAGGTTTCAGCTCGTTCGAAGAAGCAACTTTCGCCCGCCCTGTTGCTCCATCTCATTCGTCCAGCGCACAAGATGAAGACGACCTCTTCGCTCTCCCTATGAGCCCGCGCAGCCCGGAAATGACGAAGAGCCCGTTCTCATTCGCGGCGAGCGACGTTGGACGCTACTTGAAGGAGGGAAAAAGCAGCGTAGCATAGATTTGCACAGCGTGCTGTGGAACGAGATAATTGCGTTTTTGGAAAGCGAGATGGGCGGAGTTTAAACGATGATAAGATGAATTTACGGCATGAAAAAGAACGCAGGTTTTTTGTTCTAATTCCACACTTTGAAGAGGGAATTGGAAAAGAAGAAACGACACAAAGTCGAATAGATGGCCATGGCGCCCCATTGATTGTGGTTTATGTTCTGCTGACGAAGTTTTTTTTTGGGGCATTTTCGTGTGCGTGGCATTGGTCGGTCCATCGTTGGTAGAAACGCAAAAATTACGAGCGAGGATTTTACTTTTCACTTACTCGCTGAGTCGAGGAGAATCACGATTGCCTTTGTCTTCCGCCCGCCGCCCAGCCTTCATCCAACGAAATGTCAAGGAAGATCGATGACCCTATTTCGAGCACAAGAGAGGCGGGCCGCCTTCGACGGTGGGAACTGAGACGAGCAGGGGTTCTTCCTTGAAGATTTATAAAGCGAAAAAAGGGGAACAAATGCTGATCATTTCACAACAAATGATGAGAAAGAAATATTTGACCTACTTGTAAAAGGCTTATGAACCGCGGCTGGCCTCGGAACCCTCTCGTCGCCTTGCCTTACCTCGAATATGTTCATTCAATCATCTTCCTAAACAGATTCCTAATACTCCTAAACCCGTTGATGGAACTACATGCGCCGCAAGAGCCGTGGCCGCAACGAGTGCAGGAGCGGCCTGCGCTGGATGTTGTGCCGCAGGAGCAGCAGGACCATATACCTGTTCTGGTGATGTGAGATTGTTGACTTGTGGTATGCTTACTTCGGAGGGTGTTGATGGGTGGATGCTGAAGGTATCGTGAGTGTATCTCTGGATTGGGGGTTTGTTGTGAGTGGTAGGATGTGTTTGTGAGTGGAACGCCAGGTGCCCATTCGTGTTGAGGATTTGAGGTGTGTAAGGGAAGTGATACTCTCGACACGATGGTTTCGAGGAGAGGTTGTAAGGTGGTTCTGGGACAAAGAATGTCTCCAGGCATTGCTTGTTTCTTTGTCGAGGCGGCATTGTGTCGAGTGCTGGAGGTGTTGTTGCGACAAAGAGTACCTGGGGGGTCAATAAAGGAGACAGCTGGAGTACTAAGAATAATCCAACTGCCCGAAGAGACTCGTCACTGCGTCACTGCTGGCGTTTGTGTGTACTAAGCAGCTGAGTGTTTCTCTTATTGAGGTGAGGTGATGCATGATGCGGTCTTTCACGTGGTGAGTACGGGCTTACACCCACCGAGCTTATTACTCAGCTTAACAGAGCTGGAATCAGTGGATCAAGCAAACGATTGACCGCAAGCCACAGTACATTTTCGCTTGGGTACCCCACTACGACTTCCATACGTAGGTAGATTCTACAGCAGCTCAGCCTCGACTTTTCCGCGGGTCACTGTACTTACGGTGGCATGTTGGTATGCATGCCACGTAGTACGCTAGCGATTGAGCCTATCCAGTCTCAGACTTGCCTAGCAAATGATACAAAAGCTCTACAGTACTCTGATCACAGTTGACGTGCGTGGGCTGATTATCAGCTGATCGGTCCCACCCAACCTTCAGGCTGAGAGGCTGCCCCAAGATATGTATAGGTCTTACGCAGAAGCCGCAACCCCTTATTCATTAACCTTTCGTCGCCGTGTCTCCTGCCTTTGTTGTGTTGCCTATGGTATTCAGCTGCTACGCTTCTTCCTTTCGCAACTTGGCCTCCTTGCTCGACCCAAATTCGAAACACCGAAACGATTCATATTAGCAACGTGGACATTTTCCACAATGCTACCTGTCGTCGGGTTCTCCAAGAACCTCTGTTTTGTCTGCCTTCAAGCCAAGACACCGAGCAAGAACGAGTATCAGCATTTTATTCCGAAGTTCATACTGCGCAAATATGACGCAGAGTATCAGGAACCTGATCTAGCAGCTTTCAGGGCGAAGCACGAGGGTGACATGAGCAAAGCCGATAAAGAGTGGAAAAAAGAGAAGAAGAAAGTACAGAAACGGTCTTCTGTCAGGGCTGTGGTCTTTGAGAAGATATCGAAAAGCAATTCATCTGCGGAGCAAGTTGCGGCTCGCATAGCTCGCAAAGAAGCCGTCAAGGTCCAAAAAGAAAGTAAGAGAAAATCGAGTGCCGAAGTCGTCGAATTTGGAAACGAAGAGATGACGATGTCAGCAACAGCGCAAAGCCTCTCAATCGAGCTATTCGGGGAAGACATCAAGATTAGGATCGAAGGAAGGAATTGTAGCAAGATCTGTGGAGAACTTGATATGTACGAGAAATTGTTGCGGTGGTGGCCATTTGCGGTGGTGGTATCGTTGTTTCTGCTGGTGCTTTTGGTGTTGGCCCGAGGACCGCTATCGCTGGCAGTGGCAATGGGCGCAGTTTTCGCGGCCCGTCATTGCTGCTCAAGCTGCTGGTGTGGGAAGGAGAAGCTCGATATCGAGACCGGACTCAGCAAGATGGAGATGAGGATGGCCGAAATCGTCAAAACTCTCGAAGAGGATATGGCTGCAAACAAAGAGTCCTCAAGGCTGACTCAAACGCAGCTATACCAGATCCACCACTTCTTGTTCATCATGTTCTATCGGGGCAGAAGCTTCTTCAAGCACTACGACGTCACTGAAGAGCAATACAAAGGCACAGACAAAGCCTCTCTCGTTCGTTTCATGAAAACCCATTGGTTCGCCAACCCTCTTGCGGTTTGGCACCACACTCTACGGGCTTTAATCAGCTCGCCTCCCGGGACTGATTTCAAAGCGTGGGAAAACGAACTACTGGAGAAGAAGGCGTACCCACCAGACGTGAGCTACTTCGTCGATCACGTGAAAAACTACGAAATTTGCTTCTGCAGGCCGCAGCATGCCGACGATGCATTCATCCTGGCTCCGAACGCTTTCAGCGTATATGACAGCAATCTCAGGTTCGAGAGGGGTCGGGCCATCTCCCACGTCTTCGCATCCATGGGCCCGAGTTTCTTGATACTACTGAGGAGGCGCAGTAAGCCTCGTCCTTCTAGAAGATCAATGTCACCTGACTGGTGTGCAAATCGCCCCTTGGAAGAGAGCTCATGGCTATATCGTCTCCCAGTTGAAGCGCCTTCAAAAGTCGACGACAACTTCGTTTTGAAGTATCACTTCATTGCAGAGAAGTATGTCTCAAGGATAAACTCAATCATGCTTGAGAATGCCGCAGATACCGATCTCATCGTCTACTCTACGATTGGGTCTCTAGGCCGCGCATTGCAATTGTGGTACAGCGAGCAAGAGGAAGCCGTCGCGTCCATGCTGATCGGTGGTGCCGAACCTCGAATTAAGTCTACAGCAGACGAGATCCAGCTACGACAGGGTGGCCGGGAGAAGTTTGACGGGGACCATTGCTTCAGGTTACTATTCCTTCGCAAGTTGTGGCAAGCAATTGAGGAGGTAGAAGAGATGAGTGAAGCAGATTTAGCTAGGTATCAGTCTTGAGTAGAACAACCAAACGACTCGACCCCAGCTACAATGTCCCGAAGAAAATAGGGCAATTCAAAATACTGCAAATCGGCACAACTTACCAAGACCCCATTCCGCTTTCCCCAGCTCTCCCATTGGCGAGACAAAAGAAACATAATGCTCCGAGCGCGAATGCGAGCGAAAGCTATGCGGAGCCACAGGCTCATGGAGTGCGGGCTTCTATCAAGACCTTCAGCTGTCGGACGACATCTTCAGCCGTCTGAAAGCTACTTCCGAGACACTCGAGTACCAGCTGTGTCAGATCCTGATCCTTCAGTTCCCTAGCTGCAATGTCCTCCCAGATAGTCTTCGTAGCGCGTGGTCGACCGGCAAGCTTAGCTGAGTCGCCTTGGTACCGCAAAGGAAGCCCTCCGTCTTGCTCTCCACGCGCGAGTCCGTACGATTCGAAAAGCTGGCATATCCGCAGCGTCTGGCCGTTGCTTGTGGGATCTGTGACGACAAAAGGCTTCCACAGTAGTACTTCCAACATACATACTCCAAGGGAGTATATATCGTGCTTCGGTTCGTAGGCCGCATCCGCGTACTTGCCTTGTCTTTCAGGGTGCTGGTATATGCGCTTTGGCCACAGGTCCTCCCCAATCTGCGTGGTGGCTCCCGAAAGCTCTCGGATAAACGTCCAGTCTTGGAGATATGCTGTCCCTGACGACTTTGGCATTCCCGCCTCGCTCAGTATGAGAACTGAGCGTGGATGAAGAGATTTGTGGACAAGCCCGATAGAATGGACAGTTTGGATTGCACAAGCCAGCTTTGAACACAACCGCAGACGTTCCAGCAGTGATAGGGCGGGCTCGGTACATATCCAATGCGACAAACTGCTTCGTTCAAGGCCCGGCTGGAGTTGGATGACCAGTTGGAAGATTTTTGTCCCGTCGGGCTGGTTGTAAGGCGGCTGTCGGTATCCTAGCACGGGCAAAAGGCCGTCGTTGATGTCTTTCAGAGATTCGCTGTTGAGCTTCGTGCTCAGGAATTGGACATCGTTTTCGCGAGCCTTCGTCTCCAGAACAAAATCACACGTGACTCTCTGCCCTTGTATCGTGTAATTGCCGTGTGCGATGAAGATGTCGCTGTCTGGCAGAAGCGAGCCCGGTCGATTGTTTGTCGTTTCGTGACGCAGCTTGAAGAAGTCCGGCATCAGCAAGAAGGAAGATCTGGACGTACGATACTGATAGAGCTGCAAGCCTGCGTTTTTATTAGCAAAGTATTGGCGTGGCTGGAGAACTCCTCGAAGTCTTATGTTCCAGTCTTACAAAGGTTTGTGAGCTCGTCGCAGGCAGACTTCAATTGCTCAAAAAGCTTGTCCAATCGACTTTTGCTGCCATTACCTTTCCACAGGGTGTAGATGAGCATTCCTACTGTCGTGTCATCTTTGACATGCGAAAGACCCTGTTTGGCAGCGGTCAATGCAGCATCTGCACGGTCAAGGACTCTTTGAAGTTGAGCCTGTATTGCTTTTGGGACAAGCCTGTCATCGGACGCGGTCTTGAGCGCTGTCAAAGCAAAGAAGAGTGTCCCCTCTCTTATGTCTAAGGCGATGTCGCGGAAGCTAGAAGAGAGTCAGACTTCGATTATGCAATCTGACTCCGCATGCGAGTGTCGCTCGGCCCCACTTGGCACAACGACGTGACCACCGCGTAATGGACATCAACTCCTGCAACTATGTAACACTCACCGTCTTGTCGTCTCATCAATATTTCTGAACGTGTCAACCTTTTCGTAGACAGCCACCCCGCCTCGGATAATAATGTCAATAACACCCGGGACGGCAAGTGCAACACCAGCAGCTTCTGCCATGTTGTTGGTTCTCTTTGATAATGAGTCAATGACTTGCTGAGGGACAAGGGATCTATCTAGTGCTGAGATATATACAGCTGGGTTCTGTTCGAGTAGGCTGTGTTTCAGAGGCTTCGCCTCATCCTGACTGATTGGCTAAGCGACATGCAGGCATATCACCTAGCCAGCGCCACCCGGGGCTGGACAAAACACAGCCTGATGGTAAGATGGGAAGCAGTAGAGCATCACCTTTGCTCAACACACGTCTTCGACTCACGGATCTGATCAACGCATGAAATTCATCCGACATATACCCTACTCATGAGCGGCTCATCGGAACCGACCTTCAAGCACGGGAGATGGATCTCTGCCTACTCATGGGAGAACGCACCCACACAGCAGTTTCGCTCCGGCAACCAAGCTATCAGCATCTCCACCGTGCGGAAACAAAAGCAAAAGCGAGGGACTCCGGTGAAGCTCTACGTGTGCAAGTGGTACAAAACAGCAGGAGTTGGGCTCACAGGAACCGATGGGGACAAATACATCTTCCAGGAGTGGAAGACCTTCCGCAGTCTGCAACATCCCAACATTGTGGCCTACGAGGACTTCAGCTATGATCCTAATGGAGCGCGCATGGCAAAACTGTACATGGAGTATTGTCCAGGGGGCGACCTTCGACTATTCCAAAACGCTGGTTCGCAAGATAATCGTCTTGGTGTGGATGAAGGATTGCAGATCTTGGAACAGCTAGCACAGGCGTTGCTTTATATCCATCACGGAATCTCCAAGACAGCAGATCGACTGCAGCTCGCCAGGCCTGCTGACTCTGAGCCAGCACTTTCCCATGATGGCAAGGCGAGCGAATGGAATTCCATTTTACACAGAGATGTCAAGCCGGAGAACGGTACGTCTACCTTGCATAGTGTAAGCTCCCCACTAATCATATGGTAGTCTTCATCTCGCATCGCGACACAAATCTCAATCTCATCGCGGTGAAACTTGGAGACTTTGGTATTGCAAAGTTCCAGACCGACGGCACCGATACTTACGTTGGATCGCGGGAGTTCCTAGCACCGGTAAGTTTATATCGCACAAGAAGAAGCCCGGCAGCCATTGATATGCCCAGGAGCAACGACATGCAAGCCATAATCCGAGGCAGACGAGCATCAAAAGCGATATCTACGCCCTGGGAGGTAAGTCGGGCTTTGTCAAACCTTTTCCACAAACCACTAACGGGTTATGAAAGTTACCATGAGGAAGGTCACAAAGGTCGATGCACAGTCAGGCACGACTGCCTCATCAAGTGAGACCCGTGATCATCGCATCAACAACTTCCAGCGCTTGCTGGATCAGTGCGTCCATTCAGAAGAGCAGCATCGCCCGAGTAGTGCTGTTATCATCGACTCGATCCCATCGATTGGCAAAGACTCTCCACCGCCAATCCCTTTGCTTAGTCAAGCTGCCTGCGGACTAATCGAATGGGACACAAGAGGCGCCACAGCTAACGCCCGGAAAAAGGCTAGAATGGGACTCTCATCACAATTACTACTCTGCAATCGACTATTGCTTGCCGGCTGCATACCCGGGAACGCTCATGTCGAGAACAGACCGTTGCTAAAGCATGCAGTGAGCTTTCTGAACCGCAACCTCGAGGCCCTGGGGTCATCGCCTGCCAATGGAGGTGCGTGCCCTGGGTGGAAAGGCTCTGCAGTGGAAAGGCTCATCTCATTTCTCCGCAAGCATGATGCCTCGGAAATGCCTCAGGGTCATGATGAGTATGTTGTGCCTTACGACATTGGAAACGACGTCTACCAGTCTCTAGAAGCAGCTTCCATGGCACAGCGTCGGCAATTGCTTCTCGAGATTGTCAAACAACGATTTCCAGCGCAATATCTTGCTTATCCCCACAACGATGCTCTCTTTCTGAGAGGCACGACGTACTTGGAGTTACTCAGCTTGTAAGGATGTTCCCGGTAATCGATTGGTCGGTACTGACACGTCCATAGTACATCGAGCAATCACCATCAAGCGAGCCTTAACCTTGCGGCGAAAATGCTTCAACTTCAGAATCTGGAAGAGAAAGCCGAAAGCAAAGCACAGAACAGCGATCCCGGATTGACGTTGCAAGATTTAATGAAAGGAAGGTTTCAAGGCCCAGCCAAGCCTACAGGTCGCTTGCACGATCATGCTAACGGTTTTGCAGGACTAAGCAGTGCACCAAGTCGGCATGACGATGGTGTTTGGAAACAAGCCGGCATGGATGCGTTCAAGAAATTCGCTCAAAACGAAAAGCTCAGGCTGCGTGCCGCCCAAGAGGCGAGACGATCTAACGCTAGACACGAGAAAAACATCAAGCTCAACGATCTCAAACAATTTGCAAAAGATCTGACACTCAAGACTCGCGTCCCGGACGATATAATTCCGATCCTCGCGAAAGACCATGAGAAGCAGTTGGAGATCAAGCGCAAAGCTGAAGAGAATTATCGCCTCGCTGAACGAAAGATGAAGGATGGGCAAGATGTAGGAGCGTGATAGGGTTGGGTATGGATGGGGCTAGAAGCTGGCCAGTGTGAGGAAGGACAGGTTGTTTCCATGTACGCAATAGCGGCTCTTGCTACAGTCGGTGCGACACCGTAATGAAGTCAATTTTTGGTGCTAACAAAAACACCCGCCTGCAGCGTGTGGGAAAGTGTACTTGCAGTAACCCTGCCAGAGACTGCAACTTGGCTCAAAGAGCTATCTGTGGCGGGCGCGTGCTGTAATCATACCAAAAGTTATGGTCGCAAAGCTCCACGTAGCGGCCAACCAGGATCCCTTGCGAAGCCTTCGTCCAACCCACGTCCTCCTCGGTGCAGCCTTCGATCTCAGGCAAGATTTCTGCTTCTTCGTCGTCGAACTCTTCAGCATCAGGATCCTCCCCCTCCTCATTCTCCTCTTCCTCGCCCTGCTCCTCCTCGAGAACCCAATCTCTCTCAACAATGTTGACATGCCAATCATCCGAGTCGTCAAGGACAGAGCGAAGAGACTCCTCGTCCACATGCATGCAATACAGATAGCGAGACAAGCGGACCACCGAAGGAGGGGTTATCGCGTTTGGCTGTTCAGCAGCTGCTTCCGGGCTGTTGACCCAATCTTTGAACATGCGCCGCACGTCGCTTTTGGTCGCGTTCTCGAGTCGCTCTCGGTCTTCCACGACAGTCCAGATCTGTTTTTTCGCCTGAGCATCAGTCGCACCGTGTCTGTCGAGTGCGCTCTGAGAGGTGGCTTTCAGTTGTGTCATGAAGTCGGACCAGTCGTTGTCTGAGTTGTATGTGCCGCGGTAGATGTGCCAGCCCCATGTTTCGTGGCCTGTTGTTGTGAGGATCGAGTCCATAAGGGCGAGCGGGTTTTCGTTGATTGTCTTCATGGTGGTTGGTGTGCGGGCGCAATGCGTATAGCTGTGGGCTTTGATTGAGGGCGACCGAGTGGGAGTGGCTCAGAGTTTCTTTTTGGTGGCGGAAGCAGTGATGCTCTTCAAGGTGCGGCGCGCGGACCGAGAGTCTTGAAGTGGTGTTACCGACGGACGAAAGCAGTGAAGTGCATGTGGATGTGTTCCAGTGAACGATCGAAAGAGCGGGGCGTCGATGCGTGGGCGTCCTTAGTAGATGTCTCAATTCAGAGTGAGGCGAGTTGAACGAAAAAATGAGCATCGTGTTACAGTCAAAGTCTGTACTGCCCAGGACGGCTTAAACAGTAGCAGCAACGAGAACATGTCTGGGATACGATAGTAAAAATTAAAGATGAACGTATCATGATTTCCGAACGCTTTGGCTGCGAATAAGTAACGCCTAGCGCTACCTGAGGTCAGTACTGAAGTGGGTATGGAAAAGCGGTGGGGTCTGCGTACTTAGCTGCAATGCTGCAGAAGCGAGCAAGGATCACAGCCCACCTTCGACTCACACTTGGCCGACTAAGGAACTTCGTTCGATCAAGGACTCGATGACTAAACACGCATATCTCGACCATAGAAAAGCAGCGATCCTGCCAAAAAATTAGCACGATGCCTGACGGTGGGCAAGTCGATTACCATCCCTTATCTTCTAACGAAGAACAAATTCGTACTCTCATTCTACACGCCGGAAAGGTCCACGAGCCTATCCGATGCTCTCTGCGCATAGTCTCACTAGTCGAGAAACCATCCTACGATGCTTTGTCGTACGTCTGGGGCGATGCTGTTGTGACCAAACCGATCCAGGTCGAAGGCGTACGGTTCGATGCCACTGTGAATCTGGAGCGCGCTCTGCGGCACTTGCGAGATGCTAGTGATGATCTGACATTGTGGGTTGATGCAGGTGAGTAGATCTCAGCGGCATAAATGATACGTTAAAGGCCTATACTGACTTGGGATTCTGGTCGCTAGTTTGCATCAATCAAAAAGATATCGATGAGAAGTCCAAGCAAGTCGCCATGATGGGCAAGATCTACCAGCAATGTTCCCTAGTCCGTATTTGGCTTGGATGTGACGAGATGAAATGTGGTCTGGAGCAGTCGCTGAGCGGAGTCAGTAATGTGCTAAATCATCAGGCGGAAAAGCAAGATCCGTTCAAAATCGTGCGATCTTTGGCGAATGACGAACATATTAGAGGGTGGGATTGCTTCCAAAAACACGGTGACGGGCTGGTCTACAAAGCAAGTACTGCGTTCGAAGCTTCATGGTCAGGCTTTCGTACTATCGCCAGGAGTACGTGGTGGACGCGGATGTGGACGTAAGCCTTGTCTCTAGTCCTCCTAAAATTCGCTGTCAGCTGACCTATTTCGCGTCCAGTGTTCAGGAGGTGGTCTTGCCGAAAGCCGGTGTCCTTACGTACGACACATCGAGCGTCTCGCTCGACAATGCTACGAGCTGCGGCGTCAACTACTATAAGCACTGTGGGGCTGTTGCCGGACAACAGCTAATGTACTCCCTCGACCCATGTCAGTCGAGCTAGACGAGTTCTGCACCATCTTCTTCAGCCTCGATCGCGACCGAAACAGCTTGCTCGACGATGAGTTCTTTGACATCCAGCAGCAGCACATCACTTATGGCTTCCGCCAATGCCAGAACCCGCGGGACAAGGTTTACGGTCTTCTTGCTATTGTCGGGGACGTTTCGGATCTAGATCTTTGGCTGACGCCGGATTACTCGCACTCGGAAAGCGAGGTCTTCTACGATGCGACTTTTGCAATGCTGCATCGTGATATATCTAGCTTGAAGTGCTTGACTGGTGCACAATACGGACCGGATTCGAAGAAGTGGGCATCGTGGGTTTGTGATTTCGGTACAACCATGACGCAGAGGCAATCGGACCTCGAGTCAAATATGCTGATGATCTATGATCTCTTCAATGCCTCCATGGGAAGAAGGTCGAGGTGGGAGACGTTCATGACATGGCCGCCAGCTGCTGATGAGAAGCCACACCAAGTCGGCCTCGGTTTGACTGGGAAATGCGTTGGCACAGTAGCAGTAATTTGCGAGAAGAATTCAGCAGAGAGTGACGAACGACAAGGAAAGGTGTTCAGCTCGTGGATGCAGGCTTCTGGAGTCGACTTTGATCAATGTTCGAATGAGAGGCAGTGCTCGGATGAGTTGCTCCGATTTTGGAGAACCATCCTTGGAGGTGTCATGTCCGCGGGACAAGACCAGACTGAATACTCCGACTGGCGGCGATTCACCGCCGAGGCTTTGGTCTGGCTTGAACCATTCTTGTCGTTGATACAAACAGGAGAGCCAACTAAGACCTTTGCCCTGGATCGTACGCTACTGGTCGCGACAGGCGCTAGATGTTACTTCAGGACAGATGATGGTGGTCAAGGTCTTTGTCACCCTAACACCAAAGTCGGAGATCAGGTCTGGGTGCTGCACGGAAGCAATGTGCCATTCAGCCTACGTCGCGCCGTACTGGGTGACGAAGAGCAAGCCGAGCTCAGGCCTCGGGATGCGTATGGGGTTGGCGAAGATGATGTTTTCGGCCTCAAACCAGATTTCGTTGATAATCGAACGCCTTACGGGCACTACTACCTCATTGGCGACTGCTATCTTGATGGCTTCATGGATGGTGAGGCAGCTGATGGTACAGACTTTGTTGTGCTTGTGTAGATAGCGCAGTGAAACATGTCAGAACATGATAATGATTGCATTTCGATGGAGTCGAGACGTGAAGCTCCAAAGCACACTCCTTGCTTTCCACGTGCTTCCTACTCAACCCGAATCCTCGGAACCGTTTACCGGCCCGCTGGCGTCCCGCCAGATCGGCCGGTGTTGACTCCTACTCTAATCACCAACTCTGACATCACGCCGCGGCATCCGAGCGGAACAACGAGGAACAACAGAAAACACCACAACATTCGCATCCGCCATGTCTCGCGATCGATTTGAAAACACACAGTCTCTTCGACGCAATGGCTCTTGCAACGCGATCAGGAATGGGTAGCGCTCGCGCATTAGTCCTGAACAGAGCAGCACAGCTAGGATCATCCCAATCGCAATGGCTACCTCTATCGCGAGTCGCGAACAGCATCGCGGGCCAGAGGAGGGATATTTCTATCCAGGCTCTTGATGAGAGGAAAGGAGGTATACTCACAACCACCCCACCGCCCAACAATCCAACAATCAATCAACAACATCCTAACACATCCTCTCCCAGACCGCCAGCGAGTAATAGTCCTCGGCTCCGGCTGGGCCGGCTACTCTCTCTCCCGCGACCTCGACCCACGCAAATACCAAATCGTCGTCGTCTCCCCGCGCTCCTACTTCGTCTTCACGCCCCTCCTGGCCTCCACCTCCGTC
>Ga0265797_10005154_pt1 | contig 19306 bp, 21 predicted proteins | sample P2T30metagenome_FD_192433 | JGI IMG/M metagenome (GOLD analysis project Ga0265797, IMG submission 192433) | Plant litter microbial communities from East Loma Ridge, Irvine, California - P2 T30 | ecosystem: Environmental > Terrestrial > Plant litter > Unclassified | place: USA: California... | reverse complement strand
GAATAGATGTCGATTGATCCAAAATGGCCCAATCTTCACATTTGGCATTGGCTTGTTGAAACATCGTACGGGAACAACTGTCTCTGCAGAATGACTAAGATTATGCTGTTGGAGGTGGGTAAGAATGGATATGGACGACGGTAGACGTGGGTGTTCGCGTGTAGATAAAAAAAAATGGACGACGCGCTACACTCTCGTGACAATAAGCATTCCATGGCAGTGATGTTGATCGTGGTTCGTCGCTCTCCCACGCCCGCTGCCAGAGCCACGGACCAATGACCAATCAAGTGGCCATGTGGCGCGCTCGGGCCCTTTCCCCGCTTTAAAAATGCTTGGCCACGTCTAATCATCAAAGCCGCCCAACCCAACTCCTCACCACGAATCACCCATCGATCACGACAGCACGCCTCAACAACCGTTACACCGACGCCCACAAAGCCTTCGATAAGCGCCACATCGATCGATACACATTTCGAACTTCTCCATCCACCCAAAATCCGTCCAAGCAGCAACCGTGGCAATTTATAGTTATGGCTATCTCGACAATGAAACGAAACAGTAGTAGGCGAGTCACTTCCCTTCCTAATCTTTCCAATATTGTTTCCTGCTAACGCTCCTACAGTAGTAGTAATTCCTCCACTCACTCCTATGCCTCCTCCACAGGCAACGTGCGCGCAAGCGCCTACACCCTGAACGCCTCCACCGCGGCGCTCACGGGCTTCCACTACCGCACTACGCTGGTGGGCGGGGTCGAGTGGTGTTCCTGAGGTCAGCTCGGGAATACCGTCACCGCCCTCGAGTCCGCGTCTCGGTAGCAGAGACGCGGCATCGTACACCATTGCGGGAGAGTGTGAGAGGCTCTTCTGTGGGACACTGCGGTCTGTTTTCCTGGGTGAGGGGAAATCGGCTGGCGAGGACTCGCTTGCAATGGGTGCGAATATCAAGATGAAGAATGAGAATGAGATTGAGGATTATGGCGTCAGGACGGACGGGTACTTCCCGGCTGAGTCGGATGGCTCGAAGTCTGTGCTGTGCGAATGGATGGAGATGTGGGATTACGTTGGTGGGATACAGTTCCGCGGCTTCGTGACCGAAAAGGACGACGAGAAGGCCATGTTTGTCTTTTTTGATCAGGCTGTCCTCGACGGAGATTTGAAGGCTGGGTGAGTAACAACGGCATGCACGCGTATCCAAAGCTAACGCGTGATCAGGCTCATGGCCCTCCTCGAACTCTGCGAAGTCAACTCCTTCGCCTGCGACCGCCTTGTCGTCTGCATCGACCGCCACGCCGACCCCGCCCAGTGCGATACCGTGGTCAAGGATCTTGGCTGGATTGGCTTTGGCTTGACAACGTTGGGCGACTTTTCCGATGCTGGAGAGTTGACGAGCGACCAGTGGCTGTTCATGGATATGGAGACTTAGAGAGGACCAACGTGTGCGTTCGATTTCGTTCTGGGATACATAGCAGTAGATGAGGGGGCTCGTTCTCCACTTGTCAAAATGTAGCACCAGTGGGTGCATTCCTTGTGGGGGTGGGGAGTCATTTAGGGCTTTTGCATCACACGTCTTGGTGGATTTCTCAAACATTTCGGCTCTACAGTGAATTAATTTGCATTTACGTTCGCCGTCTTTCTGAATCCAATGACCTAACACTGAGTCCAACAAAGCTAGACAAAGATCGATTCCCGGTTGGTGACCGTGGTGGTGACGTTGGCCTTGCCATTGTGGCGTCGTTCAGATTCAGATTTGGGGCTTCGGCGATATCGCCAGAGTGAGATACGTCCCATCGATACTGTGCACCCCAGCCTGCGTATCGATCTACTGTCGCAACGCCTTCCTTGCTTGGAGGTCTGAGCAAAGGATTGCGAGGGAGTGTTGTCCCCAAAGGCAGATTGTGACGTTCCTGGTGCCGCATCAAGAGATCCACCCGATGAAACGTTTTCCCACAGTCGGGAACTTCGCACACGAGAGCGCCTTCTTGCGTGTGATTCTTCTGATGTCGACGCAAATGTTCGGATCGCGTATAGGACCTTCCACACTCGCAGCTGTGTACTTTTAGGCCCTTCTTTGCTTTGCTGATTCGGCCTGTTCGGGTAGAATGGATGGATCTGGACGACGAGAATGTACTGTTGTCTGACGGCGGGTCGCCACTGGATGCAATCGCAAGCTCGCGACCGGTCTCTGGCAAGTCGTCGTTGGTCTCGGCTGGTGGCATAGACTCAGCTCGGCCTGAAGAGTCCAGCGGTACGTTGCCCATCTGCTTGGATTGACCAAAGTCCCTCGTGCTCGATGTCGGCGAGGCGCGCGAGCTCTGCACGTCGCGTTGACCTATTATTGGAGGGAGCTGAAGACTCGCGATAGAAGGAAGGAGCGGCGGCGTCGTCGCATCTGATGCTCGAGGACCGGAGCGTAGAAGCTCGTTCTCCGTTTGCGAGCGCTGCAGCGCGAGCCTCACTTGTTCAAGCTCTGATCTAAGACTGTGGACCAGGTCTTCGAGCTCACGCAACCTGTCGTTGTGTTCGTTGTTGTCCTTATTATCGTATGCATCGTTGGTTTGCGTGAACGCTGGCTGTGCGCGTACAGATACCCTACCTCGGCCTGCCTTGCCAAACTCCACAGCGATGTTCCTCAAGAATGACTCTCTAGGATTGAGCGTATGACGGCGCGCATGCTAGTGATCATGTTAGAAGCTGCGTCGACTTTGTGCTTAGGACGACTCACAACGCGCAAGTTGTTCGCGGCTTTCGTCTCGTAATCACACCACCCACATTTCGTTTCACACGACTCGATGTGTAAAGTGTGTATGCCGCTGTCCGGCCATGGATCGTGGTGATGGTCGGGAACAGAGCACGGCATGATAGGGCGCTTCGTCCATGCGACTGGAATGACGAGGTCGCGACGCTGGTGGAGGAACGGGCGGCAGTGCTGGCGGCGCCCGGGCGTCCGCTAGTGACAATCGATTTTAAATCGATGATCCAAATCCGACCTATCACCCCGATCGTGTCATCCAGTGCCAACATCGATGCGGAACCTGCGTTGACCGCACGCACAGCAGATGGGCCTTCGAGGCCCTTTTTTTCATCCATGCATTGTAACGGCTACTTGCGCGTGCATACGTAACCAGGGCGAGAGACGGACAGACGAGGCGCCGTGATTTGCACGCGGGTATAGGTGCTGGCGAATAAGCTTCAAGAACTGAAAGGTGGAAACGCCAGCAAGGCATGAGCCAAGGAGACGCTAAACGAGAAGCCCGAGCTGATGACCTTGTCGCTGCGGCTGCACAGGTGTGTGCTGGAATTTCTCAACAAGCTCCTTGACGACGAAAGCAAGAACCCACGAAGAAGTTCAATAACACGATCACGGTGCGGAACAGGTGAGATTTCTAACGACTTCTGGGCTCCTGCGACACCAGGTGGAATTCTGAACATCGGCTTGCGCCCCTTCGTGGCAAGAGTTCCAAGATTGGGGGCGCAAGCTGAAACAAGCGCTAGCTAGAATCGATATTATATTGATACAAAATTGATACTCCGCCACAACAATAGCGTCCCCTATGTCTGCCTCACTTGCCACGTACAGCGTTCACAGCTCTGGAGACCCGCTCAGACTCAGGATCGGCAAGTGCATCACGACTGTCACCTCACCGTAACTTGATTCTGTATTAGTGTGATGCCACACGTTTCGTCACCCGGTTCTGCATCGCTTGTTCGACGAATGCGAATCGCTGCTCGAGTATTCGGCCCATCCTTTTCGAGCATGTGCAGCCGCTACACCATTGCTAGCGGATCATGAGTGTTCTAGCCGTCACCGCCAGCCAGAATCATTAAGATCACCGCTCCAGGTTCTCCTTTAGCGCAGCAATCATCTGCTTGTTTAACCTCTAGCTATTCGTCGAGCTCCCCTCGCCAGCACCCACGGGCCCACCCGAGAAGCATGCGCTGAAGCCACGGATGAAGGCTATGCACCAAGTCCCAACTCGCTTGTGACGCAGGTCTCAAGAGCAATGTGACGACCCTCCAGTTAAAGTCTGAGCCAGTCCCACGCCTGAGTACCACATCACATCACTCCCATCTCCTACCATCACATCATCCACCCCTCCCAGTATCAACATAACACAAGGCCCTCAATCCAGCTACTAGACGCTCAAATGCCTGCTCTCTTGAACGTCACAGAGCTAGCTTCGCCTACCGCTACCAAACTCCTCGAAGCAGCTTCATACGCAGCCTGCACCATCCTTCCTGACGTCTCTTCCGCAACGACTTCCAGCTTCGCTCCGCTTCCTTCAGCCTTACCTACGCCAACGCCGACACCTACTAGTAGCGCCAATGGAGACTCTTCTTGGCCCACATCTGTCATTGTCACCGTTGTGCTCGCTGCTCTTGCCATCTTCGTCGGAATCCCCGGTGCTATCCTCGCCATGAGGAAACTTCGAAAGTAAGCAGATTCGATGTTGACGACGATATCGAAGCAATCTTCACGTCCACGAACAATGCCGTTTCGACAGCAGTCATGAGCATGACGAAGTCTCCACAGCACCCTCAACGATAGACTTACCGGCTACGACCTTTTCTTGGACATCTATGGCCTCTTACGCGCACGTTCTACCGGCTGACATCCACGATGTCAACCTATCCCCCGTCTCTTGTTCAACTGGGTGGTTGTAATGTTTCAGCGGTTGGGAGCCTTAGATGGAGCACTGGGGTGTACACGATAGTGGTCGAAGCATTGAGATGTCGACGCGCATGAGTTCATGTATATTAAGTGTGTAGTAATGGTAGTACCCATGTTTCAACTGAACAAAGCTCTAGTTCATGTGTTCCTTTCGTCACATAGCGAGGGTGGGAGTCAGAACACGGAACGAGGGAAAGATCATGTACGATAGAACAAGGACGAAATGTGGTTCAAGTTCCATGCTATTCATACATCAATTGCAATACGCTCGCACGGCCAAAAGTACTTGCTGCCACCGAACATTCAAGTCGCCATGTAAGACGATATCCTACACACCACTCGCACGACACGGACACGCTGCCTCGCTATACGTCAACACCGCGGGAACATTCCAATTCCCTGCCGGCCCAAGCGTAACAGTATACTTCAAATCCCAAATCCTAGAACTCGTACTCGTCGTACCAAAGAACCCCAAACAAGTACTCCCCCGACAGCACGAGAACGCTTGCGTCGCCGAATCCAACCTACAAGTAAGCAGCGCGAACGTAGTACCCAGCGATGCGAGCGTGCTCGTCGTAACAAAGCCGTTCTCCACGGCCGGTGAAGATAAGTACACTCCGTTGCGGACTTCGCTGGCCACACGCACGGTGCCGGTTGAGTCGATGGCAAACGTGGCGGTGGTGTAGTCGCGCTGATTGAAGAGTGGGGAGCCTTGGCCGGTCTGGACGACCCAGAGTCCGCCTTCGATGTAGCTGTTGCCCGAGCCGGTGATTTTGAAACATGTTGAACCAGGGACGGGGACGTATGATTGAGTACTGGGGTTAGTGCATGTAGGGACTGAGGGAGTGGGTGTTGGTGCGATGAGTGGGCTCGACGAGCTGGGCGTTGCGGGAAGGGGTGTTGAGACGATGTTTGAGCTCGAAGGTGTAGGTGAAGGGGCGACGTCCGAGCTAGAAGGCGTGGGCGTTGCGGGAAGAGGTGTTGAGAGGATGACTGGGGCCGAAGATGAAGGTGAAGGGGTGGCAACCGAGCTCGAAGGCGTGGGCGTTTCGGGCGCTGGGCTACTGGACGACTGTACCGACGGGGTCGCTGGGACGCTTGAGGCATCACACTGCGCCGGGGAAGCAACCTCGTTGTACGTCTTACTAGCTGGCACATTGAAGCGACCCGTTGCACCAAGTGCGACATTGTAAATCGCATCAGAAAAAAAATCCGGTGTGATCGATCCGAAGAATTCCAGGCACGTCGCACCGCGACAGCATGAGAAGTCTTTCGTCGCCGTGTCCATTGTGCATGTCACTGGCACGAAAGTGCCATCCGCAAAGTCACGCGGAAGGACTGCGAGGTAGTCGTTGTATGTGGCAGTTGTCTCGAGATAGTCTCCGTTGTGGACTTGGCTGGCGACGCGGACGAGACCTGTGGCGTCGATGGACCATGTGGCGACTGAATAGTCGGGCCTGTTGAAACTCGGATTCCCGAAACCTTGCTGGACACCGTAAAGACCGCCTTCAATATAGGGGTTACCGTGACCGGTCAGCGTGAAACAAGTTGCAACGGCGGATGGATAGTAGCTCAGACCGCTGGTGCAGACAGGAGCTGAAGGAGTAGGTGATGGGGCGACATATGAGCTTGATGAGGCCGGTGCCGAAGGCGTAGGCGATGGAGTGATCACTAGACTTGAAGATGCAGGCATCTGGGGCGATGGAGTGCTGGATGGTTGTTCTGGCATAGGGGAACTCGATGAGGCGGGTGCTGAGGGCGTAGACGATGGCGTGACAGCTGAGCCAGAAGATGTCGGCGTCTGGAGCGTTGGAGTGCTGGACAGCTGTAGAGACGAGACAGGATTTGAGACGCCGCATGGCGCCGGACAAGCAACTTGGTTGTACCTGAGTGTCGCCGGCACATCGAAGCCCCCTTCACCTAGCGTAACACTGAACCTTGGATCGTATAAAATATCAGTATCGTCCGTGCCAAAGAAGTCACACTGTCCATTTGCACAGCACGAGAGCACCTTTGTCGTCGTATCAATAGTACATACTAGCGGTGTTAAACGCGTTGATAGCTCGGAGGTCACTATGAAACCTCCCTGAGCGCCAGCAAACGTCTGTAGATAGTCGCCGATCCTGGAGATGGCTGCGCTGTCAACGACACGGACATTGCCGATCGGTTCTATGGCCAATGTAGCGATTGGGTAGTTGGTGTATCGACCAAACTCAGGGCTTGAATAGCCGTCCCTGATGCCGAGGAGGCCGCCCTCAATATTGGGGTTGCCAGAGCCAGTGAGTGTGAATCACGTTGCGCCGGCCGGTGGGTAGTAAGCGCGAGGAGTATCGCTGCAGACAGGAGCTGCACTTGTGGAGGAGGGGCTGACGAGGGAGAGCGAAGGTGTCGGTGTTGGTGAGGCGGATAACAAAGTGCTTGATGGCTGTAATGACGGGACGATACTAGAGGCGGGCGTGCTCGACGGCTGTTCTGCGGGAATAGTGCTTGAGACTGCATTGCTCGATGACGGGATATCGCTTGGGACGGATGGGGCAGGGGACGATGATGAGGGCGACTGCGGTAGACTTGGACTCGCTGAAGGAGTCAATTCCGGTATTGATGAAGATGGCTGAGCGCTCGAAGAAACCACTGGCAGAAGCGGAGAGGACGAGGGCGCCGCGGCGAATGACGAAGGAAGATTTGGGCTGAGCGCATGAGTGGACGAGACGAGGCGAGAAGATGTTGAGCTCGATCGAATCGAGTTAATTGAGCTGACGGCTGAAGATGCTCTTGCAGACGACGAGCTGCGTATCGTGCTCGATCGAACAGGCATCACGCAGCTCGTCGATGAACGAGGACCAACCATAGGATCGAATGCATGATATCTGAGGTCGACGCTTGAAGCAAGTAGAGAAGACGAAACCTTACCAGGACTTGATCGAAACTTGAAGCGACTTCTCACTTACTTATGGGAAGATGACTTTGTAATTGCAGCACGCTTGGTACATAGCGTGAAGTCTGTGATAGTCTCTTCGACTCTCTACACAACAAAGTACAGTCCCCTTCAGAATGTTCAGCTGAGCAATGCAGCCACAATGCGTTAACAGACGACGGCCCACGCCTCCAAGATCGAATCTGGGAATTCTCGTCAACCCTCTAGTCTCAAAAGAATAGACTTGCGGGTGTGGCTAGCCAGAGGCGGTATTACGAAAGCTTGAGCTAAGGGCGAGGCTGAGATGACAGCTTCGTGGTCGGGTTCTGGACTTTACGATGTCGTCGGCGAAAGCGAAGATACTTGTACCTAGTGACTCGAAGACTTCAAGAGTCTGTCGAACAGTTCACATTTGCCGTAGTGCGTCTGAGAGCAGTCGAGGCATTATCTGTCAGCTTCGAAAAAAGTGTCGATTCTCGCTTCGCGCGTCCTGATACTGAAGGTAGATCGTCATATCCTGCAGCGGCACTATCTTTGTGGTGATCGCCGCAATATCAGGGCTGAAGCGCGGTATCTGACCGTACTTTCGAGATGAGATCTGTCGGGACAGGAGTTGAGTGTGCGGACTAGCTTCGGCCGCCAAGAGAGTGCAGAGAAAACTCCACGCCTGGCGCTAGAATAATCAAGACGTCCTTCTTCTTCTCTTCGACGCGTCTTTTCGGTGTTCTACAAACGTCAGCTCCTTTTGACTTCTACCAACTTCATCGATCGGTGGCTTGCTGGTAGTCATCAACAATAACGTCACGCAAGAGCGACGTCAAGCAAACAAGTCCGTCTTCCCGCTCAATAACACAAGACACGGAAGTAATATAGGTGCTGCGAAACGCTCATGCGCAAAGAAAGATGCCCTCTTCTGCACAGTCAAGACACAGCAAAACAGCTAGAGAAACGCCCGACGCACGGGCGAGCCGTCAAGCGTTTCTCGGATGGAGACAGCATGCATCGCTGCAGAAGAAAGAGGTTTGTACTTAAGTTCCATGACTGACTTCTCCACTTCAATCTAACGGTCTAAGCTTGGCGAATGGGAATGCAACATGCTTTTTGCGAGTGAGGTGTTTGGACTGGAGGGGGGATAATGTAGTAGATATGCGACACGTCTTGCTGAGAGGCACACCGCACATGTTCAACCATCTTTCATGTTCATGCTATATCCTCAAATTTCCATGCCAAATCGCACATACAGTTTGGATTTATTACGCCACCAGATGCATCGCGCCCAAAAAAACCCCCCACAACGCAATCCTCTTTCTTCGTCCACTTCTACGCATCGAAATCCAAATCCGCCATCGCAATATCCATCCCCCCACCCCCAAACTCATCCCCCTCATCCTCCACAACCTCCCGTTCCGCCCGTCCCTCAAGCGCCCGCATACGCGGATTATCCGTGCCCGCAATCCCTTCCGCCGCCATTTTAGCCTGGTGCTTCTGCAAGTCTTCCAGCGTCCAACTCGAATGTCCCTCCTGCGCCTTCCGACTAAACGGCGCGCTCATATCCCTCAGAAACGCTTTCGCGCTACCAACAGCCTGGTCGATAGACAGTTTCGTAGCTTTTTGATCGAGGCCTTGCTGAATCCACTTCGGGAGCTGGGTGACGCGCTTGTTGAAGCGCTTGTCCGCGAGCACCATGATGCCGTAGTCGTCTTTGCCGCGGATGACGCGGCCCAGACACTGCGCTGCGTGGCGCATCGCATCGAAAGACAGAAAGTCATTTTCCTTGATACGATACGTTTCGCGCAGGAATTCGAGGCGCGCTTTGAGAATGCGCGACTCAGTATACTGGTACGGCACGCCCATGCACAGCACTGTGCGGCCGTAGTGGTGATCGAAATCGATTCCCTCTGAGACTTTCCCGCGCGCGACGCACAGGAGGACGGCGCCGCGGCCGTTGTTGCATGCTGTGCGGAAGGTTTCGAGCGCGAGGGCGGTTTCCTGTGCGTCGGGTGTTTCGACGAGGATGAGCTTGTATTTCCAGACTGTGTCGAGGATTTCCATGCCTTGCCACGCGGAGATTATGCTCTCCATGTACAGGTACGAGGGGAAGAATACGACGACGCCGTCGGGGGTGAGTTTGCAGAATTCGATGAGTAGGGTGCCGAAGTTACGTTGTACTTGTAGGTCGTTGCGGTGCTCGAATTGGGATGTGATTTGGTTTTGGTCGTTGCCGCGGTCGATGATCATGGGGAGGAAGGTTTTGCGAGTTAGGGTCATGGTGAAGGATTCTTGCACGACGGTCGGGAAGTTGAGCATGCGGGGGTACATGTCTAGGGGCGACATGGTTCCAGAGGTCACGATGACGGAGTAGAAGCGCTCGAAGACGGGCTTGATAGCGATGGCGGCATCGAGGCATGTGAAATGCAGCACGGGATTTGGTACCTGGGACTGTGCAGATTCAAAGGGTTCGAGAATGAGCAAGAAGCCAGTCTCGTAGGTTGCAACCAGCGTGGCGAAGGTAGCTACGTCTTGAAGGGGCTGGTAGTCTTCAATGTTGGTGAGTTCGAGCGTGCGGACGAGAGAGGTGAGGCGCTCGGCGCAAAAGCGGAGAGGCTTCTTCTCGATGAATGTGATATCGCGAAGATGTTGTAGAAATGAGGGAGGTGTTTCGGAGATGACGTTCAGAACCTTCATACGTGTTTTGAGGTACTCGATGAAGCGCTTGAGGAAGGCAACGAAGTGCTCGGCTCGCCGTATGTTGCCGGGTACGGCTTCGGTAAGGAGGTCGTCTGGTAATGCTGGGTTCGCCATGAATGTGTCCTCGCTCCGTGCTTCGTCGGCAGCTCGGAGGCCTTCTACAAGCTTGGCGTATTCGTTTTGTAGCTTCTCGGCGTCCGTGCTCTTCATGTCGGTGATTTTCCGCTCTAGGTTGTTGACACCCTTGGTCGCCTTGCGTAATGTGTCTTCTGTCATGTCGATGCTGAGAGATTCGATGCACACGTTGTCGATGTTGTGGGCCTCGTCGAATACGACAATGCAGTCCTTCGATAGCTCTTTTGATACCCGGTCTGCAATCTTGGGGTCAAGAAGGTAGTGATAGGAGTAGATGATGACGTTGCAGTATTGCATCATGCGTCGCGCGGTGAAGTATGGACATTGCTTGTTTTGCTCGCCGTACTTCAGCAAGCCATCGAAAGTGAAGACACCAGGTGGAATGAGGTTGTGAGGTTCGAGCAAGTCGAGGTTGTCGTGGTAAACGCACAGCTCGACATCTTCGCCACGCTCTTTCTTCTCCTTGACGAAGCCCGCCGTCAAGCTGCGACATCGCGAGTCGACGACAGTGCCGCTCTTCTCGCGCTTGACGCTGGGGTGCAGACAGAGGTTTTTCCGACTTGTCAGCCCCAGGCCTCGAAAATCTTCCTCTTTGCCGAGCTCCTGGGTGCGGTACTTCATCAGCCCCTTCAACTCGGCGAGTGCCTTTTCGATCTCGGACATGGTACGCGAGCAGTAGATGAGCTTTCGCTTTTCTGGTTTGAACTGCTGGTAGGCGACGATGAGAGAGAGCAGCGAGATGGTTTTACCCGTCCCCGAAGGCATCTCCAGGACGCAGTGGCCGCCATGGTCCAGGGTTCGTTTCAAGTCGCACATGTCTGGATACAATGTAAGTGCTGAGATCACGTGCCGTCAAGGACTAGTCACGTACACGCATATTGCTCTGGATACACTGCCGGATACCTGCACCGCGAAGTCAGCACTATCAAACACACGTGATTTCGCACAGACGCACGGGAATAGCACCGGGAGTTCGTCGATGTAGAACAACATCTTGACGGGCGCCCGCGCGGACTCGTCGTGGCGATGTTGGCGTCGTTGATGAAAGAGCTGCCTCGACGTTTGAACATTGGGAGTCTAAGATAGACTAGAGCCAATATGGTTAGGCGTCATGCAGCTTCCCGCGCGCCGCAGTCGCGTGCCGTCATCAACCACGGTACGCGCAAATTCACAAACATACTTCGCCCGTCCAACCGACGACTGGACATATTGTTTCTTTTCGTCGCTCCTTCGCTGTTCTCCGTAAGCAGATGCTGAATAGCTTCGAAGTACTTTAACGCTGCCTCTCGACACCCCCAACACACTGCGAAGACATACAAGACCCCTCAACCCCGCCATGAGCAAGCGCACGGCAAAGGCGCATGCGAGCAGTGCGAAGGCTGCGTCGGCGTTCGGCTCTGCAGCATTCGGAACGTCATCGCCAGCAGCTTTTGGCGCCGCCTCCTCACAGCTATCATATGTCTCGGAGCCACCGGACCTATCGGCGATATCAGATGCGGGCGTGAAAGTGCTCTTCAAGAATCTGTCCAAGCGCGACAGCACCACCAAGGCAAAGGCGCTCGAGGACATCCAGGCGTACGTTTCGACGGCGCCGGTGGAGGAGGGCATACTGGAGGCATGGGTGCGTTTAGTCTTCATATGCTGTACATACCATACCGTTCGATTAGTAATGCAAGAGTTCAGGTCAAAATCTACCCGCGCACCTCGATTGACAACGCCAAAGCAGTCCGCCAGAACGCCCACCTCCTGCACGGCCAGATCGCCGCCTCGGCCGGCAAGCGCTTCGCCAAATACATGCCCCAGAGCGTCGCGGCGTGGCTGTGCGGACTGTACGATAGCGACCGGTCCGTGGTGGAGGCGACCCAGAGCTCGCTGCGCCACGTCTTCACCACGCCCGAGAAGATACAGGGCATACGTAAGGCCTACCAGCAGCCGATACTGGAGTACTGCCGCGACGCCATAGACAAGGAGAGCGTCACCACGCTGAGCGACGAGCGGACGGTCAGTTCGGACGATGCGCAGTCAAAGTACAGCCGGGTCATCTCAGCGTGCATATCGCTCTTGGGCAGCTTGCTGGCAAATTTGCAGCGCGAGGAGCTTTCTAAGCACCAAGTCGAATACGAGAGTCTGCTGGGCGACAAGAAGCTGTGGGGCTTTGCTACCGACGATGATGCGTCCATACGGCGGTCGCTGCATCGCTTCTTGAAGATCTGCATAGCAAAAGAATCCGGTAAATAGCCTATCATCACCTCCATGCCAATGCTAATACCACTAGATGCTGTGACGGCAAATCTCGAAAGGATCAGCAAGTGCTACCTCTCGTTTGCGCTGAATTCAGATCAGACGAACTCTGTATACGACTACATCGACGCCCTAGCAGCCCTCACCTCGAGTCATCCAACCGTCTGGACCGAGCACTACAAGAGCAACACGACCGTCCACCGGAGACTGCGGCAGTTCTTGAAGAAGGGATCACAATCGGGCACACGCGATTACTGGCCGCGTTTAACAGATCTATTCCGAGCCATCCCACGTGACGCCTTGCCAAACACGGCCGCAGAGGCCGCAGAACTGCTAAACGCCCTCCAAAGTGGAATCGTCCGAAAAGAGGAGCCCAAGTACAACCACGAGGCAGCTTTCGGTGCTTATGTCAGCATCTTGACGCTGATAAATGGAGGTCTGCCGAATGCGGAGGAGAAGAGCAAGCTTCTGCAGGAGATGGCCTTACCGATCCTGGCGCAGTACGTACAGCCATCGATCGAAAATTCACAGTGGAGCATACCATCATCCAGCGCCACGAGTTTGCTAAACATGCTCCTGAATACCGACGGAGTGGCATCTGCCCTCGCTGAAGTTTGGCCTCAATACTCAAAACAGCTTATTGATGCTATTAAGACGCTAGCCCCGGAACAGGCAAAGGACTACGATAAGTCGCAAACCACAGTGGCCCAGCATGCTACACGCTACGCAACTGTGCAGCAACTGATACTCCATAATAACGCGTATGCGCCGATGCAATCGGTGTTTGCCGAAGGTTCTGCGAAAGTAATGGCTGAAGCGATTCAAACATTGAAATCTCGCAACGGAAAGCCATACGGAGCAGCTGCCGCGGTTGCTGCGATTTCGAAACCTACCACTGAATCTCAACAGCAGCTCGAAACCTTTCTCCGCGAAGATATCCAGGACCTACTTTCGTCACCTTCCGCCACGTACTTGATCGACCTTCTGTACGCGTCATCCGATAATCCGGCGTTCCAAGGTGCCTGGAACGCTGCCTTGAAGGCCATTCTAAAGTCGCCCGAGTCGCCCGCAAGAACAAAGTCACTCGAAGCTATTCTTGCATCCCCACGCATACCGCCAAATTTCGACCTTGCCGCAAGCGATCCCGAATTGCAAGCCTTCATCTCGGCCAACGTCAGGCAGTCGGTAGAAGGTTCGGCCGAATGGGACTCGTTCAATCGAGTGCTACAGTCTCCGGCGAAGATCCTTGCACCCGAGACTACTGATGACATCCTCGCATATCTTACACAATCGTTGTCGGTATCTCAACATGCCCCATACTCCTTACAGGGCCTGCGCCATATTGTCAAGTCAAATCCCGCGCTTTTGAAGGACTTTGTCACCACACCTCAAGGGTCCAAGCTGTTACAATGCTTGCTTCTGGCGTCGGAGTCACCAGATGACGAGGTCGCCCAGAACGCAACTGCAGTGAATGCGTCTATCCAGACCATACTAGCATCAGGAACGGACACAAAGCAGTCCATGTTTGATCTAATTCAGCAAGGTCTGCGCGAAGCGAGCCCGACATCCGTCTCTGTGGAGACCTTGGTTGATCTTGCCAAGCAGTCGGTGAAGAGTGGTCAGGGGTGGGACGCCCTACAGGCCGTTTTCCCTAGCATACAGGACTGGAACGCGGCATTGGCATCATTCCTCTCGGAAGCGCCGAAGTCCTCACTTGCCATCACCAACCCTCTCGGAGGCGCTGTGTATCTTGTTACGTCTAGCGAGTCCATGAACAAGGCAAAACAAATCACACGCGACGCAGACGGCTACTCAGCCGCGTATCGCATGACGCAATATGTTACCAGGCTGTTGAAGGACCAGGATACATTCCCTACCGACACGATACCGGCTGAAGCTAGAGACGTGTATCTTCGCAATATTGCGCTTACGGTACAGCTTGCGGATGACAATCTTGGCCTTGCTGGCGCGAATGCCCTCTGGGCTGACTACAACGTCGACGTTGAGACTGATGCCATGGCTTTCATCTCAGACGCGCAGACCTTCATCTCACAAGAGCTGCAGCGGCGTTCTTCGACTGACTCAACGCTTTCCTGGGCTACTGAGCTTCTTGCAAGCATCGAAATAAGTGTATCTCCGCCAGCATACTACTCTGCACGCACTTACAGCGTTCTCATAGCCGACGTTTTCGAGATGTCGGGATGGCGGAACGCGCAGACTCCGGAACTTCAAGCCATGCTCAAGACCATACGTGCAAAGAAGGCTATCATGCCCCTATTGGCATTCCTGAATGCCCTCAAAGAGCCTTTGGCAGCCTCAAAATCATGCGAGCGCATGTGCAACGAGATCATTGCAGATCTCACAGGCCTCGACATCGAGAGCAAAACCGAGGAGGGTCTTCGGCAGCTAGTGCAGTTGAACACACTGTTCGGTCAGGAGGGCATCAGCGAGAGCATCGCCAAGCAGCGACTGGTGTTTTTCGTGAAGCACATGGTCCCATGGCTTCAGAATTCGGCTGCTACGACGCCTGTCAAAGCTGAGCTCTGCCGCGCGCTCTCCACTTTGCTCCCGTTGATGAGTGATATGTATGGCGAACATTGGGCAGAGATCCTCAACTCGCTAGCTGCTACCTGGGCCAGTACGAACGAGCTCGAGGAGAAGGATCAGCACAGCCCGATTCCATTCGTTCACGCCAGCCTGAAGCTATACGCGCAACTCAGGACGCTGACTCAAACGGAAGAGCCGAACGACGACTTAGTTGAGGCGTGGAAGGACACCGAACAACCCATCGCGGCTGGGCTTATCAACCTCCTGAAGCACTCGCAGCACTTCCCCGACGAGTTCCACCAACCACTCAAGATGGTCAACGACGTGTTGGCACGACAGATTGCAAAGGTGTCGCTCAAGCACCTTGAATCAACCGAAGAGCTCTTTCCTCTCCTGTACGTGGAGTCGCAGCCCGTGCAACAAACGGCGTTTGATATCCTGCACAAGCAAATCCCGCTAGCTCAGGAGCAAATTTCTATTGACTCAGCACTGGAAAAAACGACTGCGCGTTTGCCTGAGGAGTTGTTGAGTTTGATTCTGGATGCGCCGACTACTGCAGGCCTTGCGGACGCTCATTTCGACCGCAGTGTTCCGTTGCAACTGCGTGGCTATCTACTAAGCTGGTTGCTTGTATTTGATCACCTCGAGCACGCGTCCTTCAAAGTGAAGAACGACTATGTCGAGCACATCAAGGAAGGGGAATACCTACGTGGCTTACTCAACTTCACGTTCGATTTCCTGGGTCACGCGCACAACAAGCCCGTCGACGTATCTAAGCTCGACGTCACAACTTACAAACCGGATGTTGAGCCGCCGAAGCGCGATCTGCAGTGGTTACTCACCCATTTGTACTTTTTGTGCCTCAGACATGTCCCAAGCTTGACGAAATCCTGGTTCATAGACTGCAAATCCCGCGCTACAGTAGTCACCCTCGAACCCTGGACCGAAAAATTCGTACGTTCACCCCATCCCGTTCATCCCCATCCCCTTCCCTCCCTCTCCCCCCAAACCCCCTCCGCATCCATCCAGCCCACCAAATCACTAACCCGCCCAACACAGATCTCACCCCCCGTCATATCCGCCGCCCTCGCCTCCGTCACCACCTGGACCTCCACCCAAGACCCCGACTCCCCCTTCACCGTACGCGTCGCCCCACGCGCCCGCGAAATCACAGCCTCGTACCTCGTCGACGACGCGACCATGGCGATGCGCATCAGCCTACCCGCGGCGTTCCCGCTTGCTAGTGCGGGCGTGGCGAGTGTGCAGCGGGTGGCGGTTACGGAGATGAAGTGGCAGTCTTGGCTGCGTACGTCGCTGGGCGCTATTAATATATTTAACGGCAGCTTGATTGATGCGTTGACGACGTTTAAGCGGAATGTTGATGGGGCGATGAAGGGGCAGACTGAGTGTGCGATATGTTATAGTATTATTTCGGCGGATAGGAAGGTATGTCTCCTCTCATGCATCCCATCTCATCCCATCTTATTACAAGCAAAGCTAACGCTCTCACGCACAGCTACCCGATAAACGCTGCCTAACCTGCAAAAACCTCTTCCACGGCGGTTGTCTATTCAAATGGTTCAAGTCCAGCGGCGCATCGGCGTGTCCGCTTTGTAGGAATCCTTTCAATTATGGCTGAATGGATTCGGGGTGGTGTGGTGCGGTGGTTTTGTTTTTTCGTGCATGCTGAGATGCGATGTTGCGGGTGTGTTGGTATGATGTTTGCGTGGGGCGGGATGAGGGATGGGGTGTGAAGGGATTGGGATGGGTGTGCGTGTTGGGTGGGATGGATAGGATGGGTGTGTGTGTGTGGTATCTGTCTTTTGTGGACTGATGCTCGTTGAGAGTAGGAAGGGGAGGGAGGTGTTTAGGCGCTAGGAAAGGCGAACCCAGTAGGAATCAATTATGTAAATTTATACACAGTTCCACGCATAGAATACATGATATGTGCTACACAAATACTTATCTCGTACCTCCTCCACCTCTTCACCCCTCCCTCTATTTCACACCACACACTGCCACCCCTTCTCATCCCTCCCATCCCCCTTCCCCTTATACACATTCCTCGCCGGATACCTACAATGCCCCCTACTATACTCCACCCCCTTAGCCACATCCCCGCCCACAAATTTACTCCCCCTCAACGTATCCGGCGCCTTCCCCCCCTCCACCCACTCCACCACTTGACTCAGCACATTATCCCTCGTCTCCGCACTCGCAGGCACCGCAAACGCGCCCTGCCCCAAACTACTCGCGCCCGTACCGCCCGCACAATGCGCCAGCCCCGCAACGCGGAAGTACCGATAGAATTTATCGAGCTGCTTTGGCGACGCGCGCATAGTGTCTAGTACATGTTCGTAATACCCGTCTGATACGCTCGAATCAAGTAGCTCGTCAATCAAGCCGTGGTAATGAATGATCTTCGCCCCGCGATTCCTGACACCGCTTAAATCGCCCTTCAGCGCATTCATGCCGTACGGATTCTGGCGTACGGCGAAGACAGCGTCGGCGGGCGTCCAGCGGTCTAGCGTCCAGGAGGCGTCATTGTAGAGGACGTAGCGCGGCCATTCGAGGGCGTAGATGAGGGGTTCGGCGCCGCTGAGTGTGCTTGCGTGGAGGAGTTCGGCGCCGTTGTGCGTCATGCCAGTGTAGATGAGCGTGTTGTTGACGGTCCAGGGGGAGAAGAACTGCGCAATGACAGCGAGTTCTCTGGGCGTGAGACACGTTGGCGAAGTATTGTTCCCGCATCGAAGGGTCGTGAGATCTGGTTTACACCTGCGCGTATCCTCAACAATACCATCCCTCGCGCCATCCAAATAATCGCACTGCCTCAACGTCTCATTCTGCACCGCGCCCCATTTCTCAGTGCTCACGCTCATATTTCCCCCCTGGCCAATCTGCAGCTGCCAGCGCGTCATATGCTGGAACAAACCCGGCAATCTCAACCCGGGTGCACCAACCACAATGCCGTCAAACAACTCAGGATGATCCTGCGCAGCTTGGAACCCATGCCGTCCGCCCTGCGAGCACCCAATAAAGTACGCCTTCTTATGCGCCTTGCGGTAAAACTGCTTTGTGACTGCTTTCCCGACCACCGTCGATGCGTACAGCGCGCGGAACACAAAGTCCTCGAGTACATCGGGCTGGTTCAAGAATGCGCCTGCTGACGTCCCGTTGTGTCCGCTGTTACTCGCGACAGCCGCGTAGCCATACTGGACCTGGAACGCGAGCTCGTTGTAGAAAATACCTGTTACTTAATCAGCACCACCTCATCTCCAGGACTTGTGCTCACTTACACCCCGCCAACCCCCCCGTCCCAACCGCAAGAAACCTAGAATTCCACTTCTCCGGCAACCAAGCCTCCATATAAACCTCCCCGTTACCTTCCGTCGGGAAATTCAGCGCAACGCGACAAATATCAACCGGTACAGTGGTAATTGGAAGTGCACACGTAACATTCGTGCCCTCCGCGAATTGATCGAAAGTCGTGTTCTGCGTGACGTACGCAGCCTTGTTGACTTTGATGCCATTGTAACCCTGGACTTTGACGCCCGAGCTGAGAGACTCGCATCTTGATTTGAAGTTTGCGGTGGCGGAGATGATTTGCGTGAGAGCAAGGAGCGCGAGAAACGGAAGATGCATTTTGGCCGCAATACAAGACAAGTATACGCGATTTAGCGAGGTAGTACGCGATGCGTCTCACAATCTCGATACCCATTCCTTCTTATACTCTTCCCATCCATTGCCCATACACCCGATCCGTGCCGACCGTAAATCCGTGCCGCTTGTGGATTCGTGCCAACCACGAAATATCCCGTGCTGAGCAATTAATCCTCTTCGCTCCAAGGGCACAAGACACAATTTCACCCCGCTCTTAAATTGCAGGGCGTAAAATGTTATACAACGATGTCGGTTCGTGGGCCCTGTGGCGTTCCGAACGTGCAGGGATCCGCGCATCCTTAACTGCCTCAAAACAGCTCTATTTAGATCGCGAAAGGCCACAAGACCTGCGCCATTGTTGACATTCCTATTACACTTACTAGAGGTAGTCAATGGTCAGTTCCAGTGCTTACAATTGTGGTCTGACATTTCATTAGCCGCAATTTCACTTCG
>Ga0265797_10005153_pt1 | contig 19309 bp, 14 predicted proteins | sample P2T30metagenome_FD_192433 | JGI IMG/M metagenome (GOLD analysis project Ga0265797, IMG submission 192433) | Plant litter microbial communities from East Loma Ridge, Irvine, California - P2 T30 | ecosystem: Environmental > Terrestrial > Plant litter > Unclassified | place: USA: California... | reverse complement strand
GAGGTTGGAGGGACGGACATACATTGACTTTAGGGTTGGTTCGATGTCGGCGTGTTCGAGCCAGACTGTTTCGTAGGGGATTTTCTTGTAGTTGAAGACGAGGCGGGCTGTGGGGTTTGTTAGTGGTGGTTCGTGTTCATTGCAATTGGTTCATTTACTCTTCCAGACATTGTGCGAAAAGCAAGAGGCACGACCGCGGGTGGGAATATCGTAGAGGATTACCCTGGACATTGTTATCGTTGTTGGCGACGGTGATCTGTAGGGATTTGGTAATTTGCTGGACCGATTGTCAATAATGTGAGGATCGAAGTGATTGATTTGAATTGATATTGTTGAGATATCATATAGACACGGTTGCGATACATAGTATTTGTATCAAGTCGAACATACTTTGCGGGCATTGTGTTTGATGCGGAAGCACCGTATAAACCCGATAGCCCGAAGCCACGAAGCTACCGGTGTTAGTTTTTGGGATGCGGTGTTCGTAAGAGGTTAGTTGGAGGATGATTGATCATGGTATCGCTCACATACACGGAGATATAGAAAGTCCCATTATCGAAGTTCAGTGCTCGTCGTTGCACAAACACCAAGACCATCGTCTTGTGTACGATTATGTCCGATTGTTCCAGAACACACCCTTGCATGTAAGAGAAGAAAGAGGACTAGCGTGGTGTGGGGAAATACGCTAGGCTGAGTTTGACCCCTGGCGCAGCCATTGGGATTTGGCAGGCACGTGGACGGTATGACTGTGCAGAGGAGACCATATCGAGAGTCATCGAAGCGAAGCCGGGTCGAAACAGCGATATCACGTCTTTCCAGTTGATACGGATAGGAGTGACCACTTTTCTAGTATCTCTTGGAGGAGGGAAACGGTGCCTGAGCTCTACCGATAAGCACACCATTCGCTGCGATTGAGGTGTCAGACTGGGTTATACGTCAGCGTGGGGTAGAATGCGGGGTGCATATTGCTTCGAAACAGCATCGAAGAAGTGCACACGCAAGCGCAATCAATGGGCCTGAGAGAAGCAGTGTAAACAGTATGCAGTCATACTCAGTGGCAACATATCTGGCCGGATTGACGTGCATCGTACCTGACAGAGCCGCAATCGGAGGCAGACGCTGTCGACTCATTGGTATAGGCCGAGACTGAACCTTGGTGGGCTGAGCTGTCCGCGTGATCTGATGGTGGGCTCCGTCCGATGGCGAGCAACATCATCAGCCCACAATGATAGCAGTAGGCATCGCCGAGATAGGGCCATTGCATCTACATCAGACGTGTTCGGAAGAGTCCACGTAATTGTCGCCATCGAGGGCAGTAGTAGCGTCGACTCATCTCAAACTCCCGGTCGTTCCTGCCTGTCGTAACAACACCGGCTCTTCTTTGTTGATCGCCGGTCACGCGAGCAAAGCTTTGCATGAGGTACCGCTGAGCTTAACCACAGCTCTTCTTAACCTCACCTCGACCTCCTCTTCTGTTTTCCTCACACTTCACGTATACCCAATCACCGACACCTCACTTGCACATCACAATACACCGGATACCATCAACATAACCATACTCTCACCACAACAAACACACTAGTAAGCTTCACCCAGGCAATCATCCCTTGCACGGCATATGGCATCACTCCTGAAACAAAAACTACTATCAAGAGCTGAACTTGAACATTGTTTACTTAAACTACCAGCCAATGGCACTGCTGACCTCCTCACCTCAGTGACCCGTTCCCACAAGACCACTGACCGTGACCACGCCGGTCTCGCCAACGGCACTGCCTTCCCAGAGGACAATCTCCCTAAGTATTTCGGCAAAGCCGGATACGCCGGCGAGTCTCCGTCCAAGACCAAGAAGCAGGGCGGTGGCAAGAGCAACTGGTAAGCATCACTCATTAATGAATCGCTCACTCATTCACTGCTATCTCACCTTATCAACGGCCAAACGCATGCTCACACTTTCATCCCAGGGGTGCCGTCGGCCTCTCCGAGCTCGAAGACTACGACTACAACGCCACCAACCCGCGCCGCCGCACCAACAGCTTCAGCGCCGCCGCCGGCCACAACCTCTACAAGTCCAAGTTCGAAGCCGTCGACCCGGAAGTCATCGAGTTCGACGAGAACCTCCACGGTGCTCCCATCCTCTCCGCCGAAGACAAGGAGAACGAGCTCGAGAAGATGAGCTCCAGCTCCTCCGCCGGCACCACCGGCAGCATCGAGGAGGAGGAGATCGCCAAGGCCAAGTGAGCTTTGCCTCGAATGATGACTCCGTGCTGGCTGGCTAGAATGAGAGGGCGGACTGTGCTGATAAGTTTATGCGATGCGAGAAATACTGGGTGCGGCTCCATTGAGTTCCGCTGGGCGGCTGCGATGGGCAAGCAGAGACGGATGTTGAGTCTGGCTCTGCCAACGCCACAACGAGTTTCTTTGAAGTTTTAACTGCATGATGACGCGAGAAGAAAACCGCGAATTAACGAAAAAACCCACATTAAGCGAGTGTATAACAAACAAACATTTTGAAATCATTACTGCGACCCTCGATTGATACCTTATTGTAGTTCGCACATTTCAAGGGGTGAGCCACATGAAAAATCGAAGGAAGCTGAGCAGAAACAAGTATATAACAATCAAACAAAGTTTTTTGAGAACCAGATACTGCGATCCTTGATACCGTACCTTGAAGAAGTATTGGATCACCTGGGCAATGACGGTCATGATCTGCATCGGGATTGAAACTTTTTGGTGGCATTTCTTCTCTTTTCTCTCTCTCTCCTCTCTCGCGTGAGCTGTCTCGCGCTCTACTACGACTGATTGACCAATACAACTAACTAGATAGGCGGCAGTCAGAACCACTCTCACATTGTCTTCCGCGCGTCCTCCTCGGCGCGAGTGTGAGACGCAAGCGTAGCCGCCCGGTTCTTCAAGCAAATACTTTTTTCTTCCCGAGTCGAAACGATCCGGCCGCTCGTCGTGCGTGTCTCCAAGACACACACGACGAAAAAAGATCAATAATTTAAGAAATAACCCCATGTAAAACACCTCTAACTCCATCGCTGATCCAAAGTTGAGGACGGACAAGAAAAAAGAGAAAGAGATTCCTCCTCCTCCTCCTTCTTTTTGAGAGGGAAGATAAGAAGTAGACGTCGTGGGCTTTTTTAAAAGGCCAAATCGATGTCTTATAAACGTTGTTGTTGTTATGGGTCGAGTTCTACTACTCGGGAGTAGTAATGTGATAATCGCAGGACACTCTCGATCCTTAGCGCCATCTTACTCCGGCGTGATAGTCTGCGAGCTCAAACCCAGCATACTCGCCACCGGCTTTCTTTTCGTCCTGGCCTGATTCGGTCTCGGTGCGCCCTGAATCGAGCGCGGCTCTTTCATCAAGCTGGGATCCAGCTTTGCGGGCGTCCGTCCCGTCGCAGAGCCCATATCCGTCGGGAAACGTGCTGAAGGCGGCGTGGCAGCGGCAGAGCGCCACAAGTGATCCGAATTATCAGAGAGGAAATTCGTGTGAGATTTCGAACTGAACATGGATAGAGAGGAGCGGCCGCGGTTGCGCTTGGAGAGGATGATCTCGTCGAAGAGTTTGATGGAGGGGTCTTCGCCGCGGGTGGACTCGCGCTCGTGGATGAACTCGTTGAACATTTGCGTTTGGCGGAGCATGTTCATGTATTCTGAGTCGCCGTGGGGGACGCTCTTGAGGAAAGCGTCCATGTTGAAGTGGTAGATCAGGCCTGCCTTGCGAGATTCTCCAGAAGCAGGGTGGAGATATTTACGGTAGGTGTAGAAGAGGGAGGCAAAGCATCGGACGAATGCGGCGCGGACTTGATCGGTGCGGAAAGCGGATGGGCAGGGGAGGCAGATTGCTGGGACACAGCGAGCGTGGACGGTACATGCGCAGGCTGAAGATTGTTAGCATATGATTTATGGAAGGGGATGATGGTGGACTCACAACTGCATCTAAACGACTCGTCCTCACATCGCTCGTCGCAGATAGCGCATATTGACTTGCCGTCCCTGTTTCGTCGGATGAAGCAGTGACCCTCAACCCACTTCGTTAATTCGTTGTCTCGAACCGGCTGTACCATCATATGCGGCATAATAGTGCTGGCGGCCAACGTGCTCTGTGCATACACGCTAGGCGCATAAGTTGAGGCTGCAGTATGACTACCATTTGACAGATTCGATGTTGACAAGCTTGCTTGGTGGCCAATGACGGAAGGCTGACTAGGCCTACGGATTGTGCCGATGCGGTCGAAACCAAACTGCGGTTCTGTGTTAGTTCGATCGTGTAGGGGTTTGCGAGGGTTAAGAATAGAATATACAGATGAGTTGCGGCGTGCCATGCCGTCAGCGAAGTGTCCAGATCGCTTCTCGCGCAAGGTAGCCTGTAGCGCAAATCCAGAATCGTTTCTTGATTGCGCTCCATTGGAGAAGTTGGAGGCAATGGGTGAAGGTGCGACAGGTGAGGGAGGCGATGCACCCGATGAGTGACTGTTGTTTGTAGTTGTAGAGCTGGTGGATGGCCTGTCGCTTCCACGGCTGTTGTCGCCACGAGCTGTCAAAAAGGCGTTGTAGACGGAAGTACGTGTAGTTGATGGAGGCAAAGTCGACGTATCTCCGAAGTTGGACGAACTCTCGCTTACCAGCTGTGACAACGTTGACGGTGTTGCTCGAGAATCGAATACTTGCGGGTTTTCTGATGAGAAGGCGTCATGAGGATAAGTCTCGATGGCGTACAATGGAGGGCCGGTCGGAACACCAAAGCGGTTATGGTGGGGAGCTGCAGCCTGCAGGAGGGCTTGAAGCTTCCTGCGTTGAGGGCGAGGCAAACTTGTTGGAGGATCAGTACTTTCAATGATATCTTCATCGAGATCCACCAGACAGAAATCTCCATCGGGCAGCTCCAGTTTCTCATACCGCCTCTCTACGCCCACAATGTAAGGACATGGAGCATCGAGAGCCTGGATCAGGCGCGCTGGTAACACCGGAATGAAGACACCAGCCCACTTAAGTGGGTAAAGTAAGCTTGTGAGGGCGTGCGTTGCGAGGTGCAACATTGCTGTGTGTGATGATAAAAAGATGATACGCGACTCGGCCAGCGTAAACTCGAGAAGCGCCAGGATGTTGGGAATCGACAAGCACCTGAAAAGCGCATACAAGTCCACGTTTCGCGATCCAGGAATCTCGTTGAGCGCTTCCTTACGAGCGTAAAGTCGCAAATCTCGGATGGCGATTTCAACTTGTGTGATTGATGTGATCGGGCTGACAGCTTCCACGCAGAGGTTGACCACATAGCGCTCCAGAGGCTGCCAGAGGCCGACTTTTGGCGAGCTGGGCGGCACCCGCAGGATAGCAGAGTTGGTCATTGGTACAACCACGGCCTTTAGCCATTCTTTCCAGAAACTCGTCAGATTGCCGTCCCGACCTAAAATGCCATAACATCTCGGTATCCAAAAGCCAGTATCACCTTCCGTCAATCCCTCAATCTTGGATGCTGCGCCATGTCGGACAGGTCGCAGCAGATCTGCCATCAACCCAATCTTCTCTTCGACCGCGCTGATTTCATCTTCCAAGGCTTCGCGTTCGTCGGAGTCTGATGGCACAGACGGCAGTTCGGCTAGAAGCCTACTAAGCTTCGCTCTTTCGGCGGACAAGCGCTCACCGAGACTGCTAGCCAATTCGCGCTCTTCTTCGCTCATATTGGCTCTGCGCCATGCCTCGCACTGTCGTTCCAACTCATCCGAAGCCTCTGCATTCAATGCTGTCCACATTATCACGCAAATGCCGTGCATCCTCGCTCCGTCGCCACCAGTCATGGCAAAGCCGTGCCATGTCGATCTCGGTCGCTCGTCTGACGAAACCACTGTAACGTCGTTGGGGAATGCGAACATCGGTACGTATTCTGGGAAAGGCGCTCGTCGCTTGGACTCATCTGTGAAGGCTGGTGAAGGGTAGCGATCCAGTAGAACGGGCTCGTAACGTCTTTTCAAAGGATGCATATCTGGAGCGGCGTGGAAAGGTTCGGGAGCGGGAATGACTGAATTGTAGCCACTCAACCGCTTGGATGTCCTGACTGTCGAAGATCGGCTCATGGTAGAGGGCTGTCGCTTCATGCTGTTCATTGTTGACAGTCTCCTGCGGATGCTGCCAACGCCACTCTTAAGTCCTGAGCCTACCGACGAATTGTCATCTGATGTGATGCGCAAGGTCCTTGGCCGGGGCCGTTTTGAAGGTTGCTGCTGTTGTCTGTTATTTGGTGTCTGGTGAACAACACCTGCTGATACGTGTATATCATCCAGGAAACTATCCCTCTCCGAAGCAAACTTCTTAAGCGCTTCTTCGAACGCATCGTCGTCCAGGCCAGAGCCTCCTACCTGCGGCGCAGCTTTAATAGTCGCACTACTCCTGTTGCTTGCCGTAGGTTGGATCTCGACCGCATTGATAATGCTCCCTATGCTCTTACGCGCCTCAAAGCTGTATCGCGACTTTCGTTTGGCAGCTTCCGAAGGCGGCGAGCCTGGCGTTGGAGGCCTTCCAGCATTGTCCGTCTCTAACGCCCGATCTTCTTCGATTGTGTCCTCGACCGGCGGGGAAGGGAGATTTGGTGCGTATTTCTCATGGTAGATCTGCGACGACTCGACGCCGCAAATGAAGAAGTAGTCGGCGAGCGGCGCGGCGGTGTCGGCGGTATTTGCGTTTGCGCTCGCGCTGTTGGCTTGCTTGGCCTTTGAGCTGGTGGGAGCCATTGGCGGCTGTGTGGGTGTTGTATGTGTACGGGAAGAGAGCGAACGTGCGGAAGCACTGCAAAAGCTATGGGTTGAAGCTTCAATTCGTTCAGACCTTCATGGGCAGTAAATCCGTTTAGAGGGTCGCGGCGCAATCAGAGCAGTGCAGCTAGCCGGCGACAGCTGTCTGTGTAATCAGGTACGCGGTGTCAGCCTGCAGGCAACCGAGCGGTACCAGAGATGGGTTGCAGAAGACGGCACAATTGGTACAGAATAAGACAGAGTGCGTGGGGGTCTCTGTTTCGTGAGGACAAGCAGCAGGCGGAAGAAGAGGTCGGTGGGACAGTAGGGCTGGTAGCAAACGGCTACGGCGCCGCGGGCAACGAGCGAGGTATGCCGGCAGCAGACGTGGTACGGTTGAAAGCTTAAGTCGGGATCCAAGCGGGCGGCGGTGGGCAGGCAGCTGAAGTCGTGGCGGAATAGCTAAGCGGCGGTGGAGTGTCGTTTGTTTGTTGGGTGGTGGTGGTGTGGTCGAAAGCGGCGGGAGGGTGTGCAGGGTCTGGTGTCTTCAGGTGAGAAACGAGCGTTGGTAGCGGTGGTCAAGCGAGCGGTGGTGCTGGTCGGTGCTTGGTTCGCGCATGGACGCTGGTGGGTTGGAGGAATTATTAGAATTGCTATGATTACCTTATGTTTGATGGCTCTCGCACCGCTGCATACACGGCGCCTGCGGGCTCTCCCTAGCCGGAGTCAGAGGCCAAACAGGGAGGCAGCGTGTAAAGGAAGTGGAGTCACGACGATCGGAGGGCGAGTCTGTGCGAAGTGGTGTGCAATACTATTGGACCAAGCGAGGCGATTGAGAGTATAGTAGTATGTACATTAGTGACTACTGCTACTGCGCTGCTCCTGATTGTGCGGCAGATGACTAAAATCATTGCTGCTGCCGTTGATTTACAAGCAGATATCTACACGTCCCTCCCACCGCCGCCATGCACACTGTGCATACATTCATAGCTCACCCACGCCTGTCACCCCGGCCTCGACCAGTCTAGCCTCCATGGCCCCTGCAGCGGCAGTCACGCTGTGCCGTTGTATATAATGCCGTCGGGCTAAAGGTGAGGAGGCAGCTCTTAGGGAGGTATATTCAATGGCAGATATCAAACAGCTCAACTTCTGTGCTGCCGGCCGGCGAGCGGACCCTGGCGTGTGTGTAGCGTGGAGCGTGCCCTTGCGCTCAGGGATTGATGCACGATGCACGACGCGACAAGGATCATGGGTCGAGTATTGGAGGTAGCCAGCAGTGGGAGTGCGCATGTGAGATGTTCTGCGTCAGAGCCTCCTCCCGCCCACGCACCAATCCGAATGCGCATGCCGCCCGTCCAAAACAGGGGCGATATGATTTCAATCATTTCCTGTTGCGTCGACTCTTCACACGCCATCATGGCGAGGCGCAGCTAAGCGTGAAGAGATCGAGGTACCCAAGTAGATGAGGTAGATTGCGACGGCCATCCTTCGCCTGAATCACTCGCTTCAGCTCCAACCGTCGCCGGCTGGCAAGCGACCTCCGCCGATCTCTTTGGCAAGGCAAGGAAAGGCACATGCCTGATGTCCCCAGCAAATATTTAGCCTCCTCCTCCGCTGCTCGTGCGCCCTGCCCTGTGAAGAGGCTCCGGTAGGTGTTTGTGTGTATCGCAGCCGTGGACGCCTAAACGCCTACAAGGCCTCCCTAATCGCTTGTTCGGGGAGCGCCGTTGTATACCATTCAAAAGCTGGAGGTGATCGGATCACCCGATATCCAGTATCTTCACATCTTCTTGAAGACTCTCCCGCCCTGAACGATGAAACACGGTACGCCATCAGGGCACGATCCCATGAGTACGCGAAAATCTCCTCAGCCACGTACGCCTTTTGAGAAGTCCTCGGCACACTCACTCCGCGCAAGTGGCTTTGCCCCAAGGCGAGAGTGCGCAATACCATTGGCTGCCCTAGTCCTCCCCGATGCGGCCTGGCAACTTTGCTCCGAGCGAGAGGGATCCTACCGTGGGCGGTCAGATATCTGTATCTCCATTCCCATCTTGGCCATCACACGAACAACTGCCGTGTGATGATAGACACAGCTTCCAATCTCCTCTAGCATATCTGTGACGGAACTCTGACCGCGAATCAACAGCCTCACACTACTGTATTTCATGTGCATGCCATCTACGCTATCGATATACCAAGCAATAAACCTCCCCTTCTCTAGCGCTTCTTCACCCTCGCAGCTCTCAGCCGCTCACACGTGCAACTTTTGCCGGGGAACCATCGCAGCAGCCGTGCCACAAATCCGATCGGCCAGCCAGCCATAGCCAGCCAGTCCAGAGCAAGCCACACTATGTATAAACATATTTAAAGATAAGCCCTTATAAAAACCACCCCATACAAAGAAAAAACACTCGAGTCATCCAACGCCAGACAGATAATCCGCACGGCTAACCGGGTCACTATCCCTCCAGCCAAGACATGAAGAGGTGAACAAAACCAAAAAACACACTTAGGGCTCTCCAATGTCCATACATACAGCCCTCCCTGTTCGTCTGTCTGTGTTTACGAGGTATCTGCCCGCGCAGCAGCAAAAGAAACCCACCCATTCATCGGTGCACCCACCACCCATATCCTCCTCCGCCTCCACCGCGTCCCCGCCCCGACCTTACCGCCGCACGCGCGCGCAGAGAGCATCGTGCTTTTTCACACCATCGAGCGTCCACAAAAGATTCCCTGCCAAAATCGTATACTGTAAATAAACGGTGTGTGCTTGTGCGAGCTCTCGGAGCTCAAGCCCACCCACTCCCTCCCTGCTAGTGACCTCGCGTGTGCCTTTTCAAAGTCCGAGGTATTGGGGATTCTGCTGCGCTCAGTGCGCTGGCTTGTTGTCTATCTTTCTTGCTTGTGACAGACAGCTTAACGCACTCGCTTGCGAGAGTGAGATGGTCGCTGCTCTCTACGGCCGTTTGTTCAATGGCAGCCTCAAGCTTATCTCGCGTTTATGTTCTCCTTGAATCCTTGCAAGGTCTGTACTTTTCTGACGGAGCGCTCTCCGAGTGGCTGATTTTCTCTTGACGAGGGCACGGGGAGACGGAGTGAGATACAGTACCTCCTATGTGCTCTTTTGTTTTGGGTTCGGCGGAGCGGTTTGTAATATATAATGGACGGTGATTGTCTTCACATAGCGCCTGCTGGTCTTACACGCACATGTCTTGCATTCGCAGTCGGACGGCTCACGATCGTGAAGCTCGGCACCACGATCCCGGACAACATCAGTGCATCTGACAAAACACAAACAATCGTCCCTCTACCCTGCTCTACCCTGGCCTAACATCTCCGGGGATGGTTCGGACAGCGAGCAAGGAGTGGATAGCACAGCTCGACTCGCGGGACCACACCTTCGCTACTCCGTAGCTCGTAAAATTAGGAGAAGCACAAAGTGTGGAAGTATGGTGAACCTGGAAGTAGATCAATCGTGTGTTTGGATCGGCAGGGTTCTATTTTTCGTTTCTGGTCTGGTGTTTCAGGATGGACTATCATGACATCGTTTCGCGTGGGGAGGGGACACTTGGGAGATTGAGGCTGTGTCGGCCCTGTCGGAGTATCGGCTCCCTTCATTGTAATTGTTGTTTGGAATCGGATAGGGCACTTCGTTTTCGGATGGGGACCAGGAGGTTTGTGAAGGTTTGTGAAGGTTGTTTTGATGGCGACTTGTTCGGTTGCTGAGTTTGGGCTAGGACGAGTCTGAGGATTACGACTGCCAGCGATAGGCTTCGGTGACATGTCGATTGGGTTCGTTGATACATGTGAAGAGTGTCTTGCTGCGGAGAGCTACGCGACTGCCGACTCCTTACTGTATTACTCTCCAGGGACCCGACCAATACACGAGCGCACACCAACCGACCACAACACCACCAACCCTCCCTTCAAACCACCTCACCCCTCCACAACCCCCATCTAAATCCCCCCAACAGCCCTCCCACTCCATTCCCACAACTCCCCATTCCCCCTCCAATCGTCCAACCACTTATCTACACTCTTACTCACTTTCCCTACCGGCAAGAGAAACTTTCCCTGCGCTTTGCCAGGTGCTTCGGGACTCGTGGCCGCGTACAAAGAAGTGAGAGAGCCTTCGAGGGGTGTTACGGTGGGTGTGATTTTCATTGAGAATTGGAGGAGGGTGCCGAGGAAGGAGGGGTCTTTGCCTTGCAGGTTGGTTTGGATGAGGCCGGGGTGGAGGGAGTATGCTGTTAGGCCTGGAGTGGGGAGAGGTGTTAGTTAGTTTGTGGGAGGGAAGGGTGGGGAGTTTTGGTTTGGGGTTGGGTGGTACCTTGAGCGCTGTACCGATCGTTCAATTCTTTGGCGTGGCGGATCGAAGCCTGCTTTGAGTGGGAGTAGCGTTGCCTATACCACACCAGGACATCGTCAGCACTCGTCATCGACCATCGATCGAATCAATCGGACACTGCAGAGCAAACAATTGAAGGTTAACAAACTCACAAAAGCACAGTCATCCCTTTCTGCCCAGTCATATTAACATCGTTCAGAAAAATCTGCTTCGGCCCCAGGGCAGTCGTCATATCCGACGACAAGTTAACGATTCTCACGCGGTCTTTGCTTCCGGACGTCGAAGCAGTCGCCAGCATCAGTGGCAGGAGTTCCGAGACGAAGAGGTATGGCGACAGGTAGTTGACTTGCCATTGGAGTTCGTAGCCGTCGGGTGTGAGGGCGAAGGGCACGCCCATGATCTGCGAGGGGAGAGACCTTAGGTCAGCGATGTGTTCAACTCCCAGGCTGCAGGATGTATTATGCATACCCCAGCGTTGTTAATCAATATATCCAGCCTCTGCTCTTTCTGTTTGAACGCTGCCGCGGCGGCTTTGACCGCTTTTAAGTTCTGGAGATCGAGTTGCATGAACCGCAGGTCGAGTTGCATCGATCCGGCGGTTCTCTGCATTTCTTCGATGGCTTTGTTGATCCGCTCTTCTGAGCGGCCGGCGATGTATACGCGGGCATGGCGGAGGGCGAGTTGTAGGCTTGTTTGGTAGCCGATGCCGCTGTTTCCTATGGAGACTTGTTGTTAGAGATGTTGTTGGAGGAGGAAAGGATATGGACCGAGGGGAGAAGTGAGGGAGTATACCTCCTGTGACGATCACGACATAGCCACTCAAATCCGGGATGTCTGCTTCGGTGAAATGGTCGTTGTGGCAAGGCATCGTTTAGCACGGTGTTTCGGATCTTTGATCGTTGAGGTTGCGAGGTTGGGACAAGTATGATGGAGGATGTAGATGTTGATGATATTTGTACACTTCTGTGCTGATGTATATATATTACCGTGACACCTACAAACATTCTAGGCTGCTTAGTTCAAGACTGACATACGAGGTGGTAGTGGTGAAGGATCTCCATGGATTTGGTCTCCGTCCGCGGATGAGGCTGAGCCGAGATGCGTGATGCGCCAAGCATGGCGTTTCCCATGGACGATAACACACCGAGCCGATATATCTTTACTATAGCTAGACAATATGTTCCGGACCTGTGAGCTGTTTGAATAAGGGTTTGCGCGCGCATTTCCCTATACTAATCGCGCGGCGATTGCAAAGCGCATGGCATGACATGGAGCAATAAACTCTAGAATTCGTTATATCATCATCTTAGTACTGATTTCTCTAGGTTTCGATACCATGTTTCCCACCATATCGATAAATCCACCAGATATCGACGTCACATCTCCCATCATATCGATCAATCCGTCAGACTTCCATATACTCACACCGGAACCGCATCATGTATCAAGCATCTGCGTCGGGATTCGGATTACGAATGAACGCCTCCCAAAGGTCCTGAACGAGGTTAGCATTCAATTCGACGCAGTGTGTACCACGATAGTTTCTTACCCAATCGGCACTGTGCGGGTCGTCGAAGAAAGATTCGAGGCCAGACGTATCGAACATCAACGGCGAGAATTGATCCGGAAGCGTCGGTGGGTCTTGGTTACTGGATCCGCTCGTCGCAGACGTTGCTCCTGGGTTTTCGACTCCAGCGGCATCGAGAGAGCGCATTGAATGATCCTCAGTCGCGCACTGGTGAGCTTCGATGGAGTGCGACATTGCGACATCGACCGCCGAATGGGATTCTTGGGAGCATTCTCCAAGGCCCAAGCGCTGTATCATGTGCGAGACGATACTGTAGGCTTGTTGGCAGTCGGCTGACATGTCTTTCATCTTTGCCAGATGGCGATGGGAAGTATGCAGTGCTTCAACCAGATCGACCCTGGTGAACTTCGTATGCTCCTGCGCATGCGATGTTCCATAACCTCCAGAGCTCAGCTCAAGACAGATGATCGTAGCCGCCAGGATGAAGTCTGTTTGCTCGAGCGAAGAGATCAAGCCTTTGCTTGCGCGCAGGATCGGACCATATTTCTTCTCGTCGAGCATATCGGACTGGATTGCTAGGATTGACATTGCTGCTTCGACACAAAAGGCTCTCGACTGGCTGAACTCTGGATTCGTGAGCGACTTTGTCATGTGTCGGCGGTGCAGTATGCACAGACACTTCTGGAACAAGAGCTCAAGCATGCATCGGCGGAGGAGAATGTGAGGTTGCACAGTCACCGTATCTTGGAGGTTGCTCAACCGCATACGGGGCGAGAGCGACTCGTGCGCCGTCAAAAGACGTTGGTGCAGTGCCATGATTTCCGCATAGTCGTCGCTACCACCAAGGGCTACACGGCTGTATATCTCCCGGAAGCAAGCAGAGACTCTGACTTTGTTGATGAGGTACAGTATCGGCGTGACTTCCGATTCAGGACGCGAGGGCGGGAGCTGCGTCGTCTCAGGCCCGAAGTCTTCATCGAAGAGGTTTCGTGGTGGTTGTGTATCGCAATGTGCATCCTGTACCATCGCTGGCAATCCCATCTGGTACGATGTCAAAGCATCAAGTTGCACGATCAAAGCCCATATGCGTCGGCGGATCTCGCCCTCGTGCACAGAGATTCGAGGGTAAGCGTCTGGGTCCCTGTGATATCCCATCCGAAACGCAATCCGGATGATAGTGCCTCCCATGAGCCATACACCCAGTTGCGCATCTTTGCTCCGCATGAACTCGAATTGCTGGGTTATCAGGAGGGCTTCGATCGTGTATGGACCGGGCGATGTGAAGTATTTCGAGAGTATCAGGCACTGGGTGGCACGTCGATGGAAAGCGTGCATTGCTGCAGCAGGCGAACCAAGGGCGTCTGGCATCCCTTCACCTGAGCGTGTGTAGAGGAATGCACCCATGGTCATCACACCGAAGAGCAGGCCAAGCCAGGGGACAGAAACTTGTTCGGGATCAAGCCAGAAGTCACGATACTGTTCTATTCGTCACTAAGAGCTTGCAGTGGCGTGTGTGTACATGTACATACCTCTTGATCAAACGTCGGCGTATGCACAATCACTTCAGTCTGTATCAGCGCCGTGATCCGTGATCAGCAATGAGAGGCGTACCATTTGGGAACTCGACACCATTGAAGTAGCGCGAGACGAGCTTGCTCGCGATGTCCTTTGGAGGGACGTCAGACAAAATGCTCTCCAAGTCCGGTGGTGTCTCAGATGGGTCTAATATCAGCGGGCCATCAGCATCTACAGGTTCCAAGATGCTTGCAGGCTCTGTCTGGATTTCTTGGTCGATATGGTCACGGATGTCGGCCAACTGCATTAGCCAAGACAGTCAGTCCATGGAATAGCAACCACAAATGCTCTATTGTGTCTCATACCTCATAAGATATGGAAGCCCAGTGAGAGCCGGCAACATAAACCGTCTGGCGATCATTCGACACGATCCTGCCCAATTCGATATCGGCCAACGGCCGTGGCACGTCGGAGGCGGCCAACTCGGACCGGTTGCCGTTGGTCCCAACCACATTATCAGATTGTGGCGGCGGACTTGTAGAGATCAAAGAGCTGACTAATTGCTCCAACCGTTGTATTCGTGCGTCGACCTGTTGCTTAGCCTCTGTCCGTAGTCCAGCAACGCGGTTGCGATCTCTTGCCTGTGGCGCAAAAATGCAACTGGTCTTTCGCGCAATGCAATTGCTGCACGGTACGTTACGGTCGCATTTGAGCCTTATGCTTCATGTCAGTAAACTCTAAGTTATCGGATATATTGACACGGCCTGCTCACTTTCTCTGGCGGCAGAGTGAGCACGACAGCAAGGCTCGCCCTGCACTCATGACGGTCAGGATGGTAGGTCTAAGACGTGGTGTCTGACCCCACGAATGAATTACTGGCGAGGCGGTACAACTGTGTTGTCAGGCTTGTTGTATCAGTGCGGGTCCGCTACGAGAGCTGAATGTCGAAGTGGGACTAGCAGTATTGGCATTGTTACTCAGCCGCATGCGCGGGGAGCATGGTGCACAGACAAGGCCCACGAATGGCACTGTTTAGAACTAGTGCGCAAATGATAAGGTGAGGCAAAGGTGATCTTCAACTATACCAAAATTTACAGTCTAACAGTCTTTGCCGAATTGAAAGGTGTCGGCCAACTTGAACGATCGTGCTGCACCCGATCTGAATCCATCCAATGCTGACACATCTCCGCCTTATGTACCGTGGCCGATATACAGATAGATAGGGCAAGTCACTCTTGGCATAGATCGCGGTACTTAGCTCAGTCAGCTTCGAATGCATGTCACTTTCTCCGCAAGCGATCTCGTCGATGCTCCAAATTTCCCTCATACCCCTTCTTCTATCAATCATCCATTGAGTTAAATTGGCAGAAAATCAGGTTTCGAGGTGATAACGATCTGTCTGGAAGAATGAAAGGTGCGGACTGTTCAAGCTCTCAGCGGCTCGAAATGAGCCTGAGGCTTGGAGCTCGTTCTGTCGACACGCTTCTTCGTTTTCGAGCGGAAGCCCGCGAGCAAGACAATGAGCGCAGATAAGAGGCCAGTAGCAACGTTGGCAAGGCCGGAATACCAAGATGCTGACTGCTTGCTGAGTTAGCATTTCTTCGGATGAGGAACGCCTAGTGCCGCCTTAGCTTACCTGGATCGTGCAATACTGGCCAAAGTTGATATTCGTAATTTCACTCTGGATGTTATCCGCAGTAGTGCTGCAAGTCCTATATCGACGTCAGATCAAACCACAGTACCTGGAACCAGCTGCACTTACCAGCCCCAAAGGTCTCGGAACTTTCCCGCAACCGGTTCCTTGCCGTACCGATAGATAGCAACGCTGACAATCCAGACCACTACATGGCCCAGTAGAACAATGTAGCCCCACCACGAAGCCACATCTGCGACGTTGTTCGCTCTCTTGACTCCGCGGCAGTAAGCAATCACAATCGCCAAGTTGAAGAGAGCCGAGATGAGCGAGACGCCAAAGTACATGTATGTGTACCAGGTGATTGTATCGGCTGCCCACGCTGTGCGCTCCTTGCCGTCGACGACAAAGGTGGTGTTCTTCGTCAACAAGAACTTGACCAGGGTCATGGTTATCGGTACCAGAGTCGTGATAGACATTATTAGAGCGATAACGCGGGAAACGAGCTTGAGCACGCGGATTCGGTATTTGAGGCGTTGGTCGGCGGCTTGAGATTTGTTGTATTGCTCCGACAGAGATGCGTCGGGAGCGATCAGTCTGTAGCTGTCTTCTCCTGAGTCAAGTGCGTAAGAGTAGGCAGACGCCGGAGCCTTGTACATGGGCTTAGGATAGACATTGTCTAGGGCGTAATGGTCTTGCCGCTGCATAGCAAGTATCTTGTGAGGCTAAATGACTGGTATAAGCTCCGTGAACTTGTTGCGCCAAGAAGGAACAGTGACTAAGCAGAGAGTCAAAGGAATGCTCTGCTAAGACATGTGTAAGGATTGCTTGGAATATATGGGGAAGAGAGGCATGGATTCCACCTGGTTGTGAGGCGCAGATGCTTCACCGGGAGTCTAGATCTGACATGCAGCAGCTTCGCCTAGCTCTCAGCCGCAGATGCAACATGCTTGATAAGGGAGGCTAGCAGCCAAACGATCCCGAGGGTTGCATCTTCTTTCAAACCCTAAAGACAATTCTCTGAATGTGGAAATGCATTGTCAGACTCAGTGGGGCAGCGACAGGCTCCTGGAGGCATTCTTCCGTGGCTACTTGGCTATATGTGGTTTCAGGTGCCAACATGTCGTCTGCATGGGACAAAATAGCCCATGCTCTGCGTGCCAGCGAATGCTCCGAGCGCCTTGGGTACGTCGCGTTTGCGGTCAGGTCACTCGGAGCTGGCTACCTTAAGGTCTTTTGGAGAGAAGCGTAGTGGCTTGAAACGGGATCAGCTGATGTTGTACATGTATGCTTTCGCCACGTGTTTGCTCAGCTCCCTCACCTCCCCAAAACAGATCCCTGCAACTTTATCCGTTCTCAGGGTTAGGGTTGTAGCCACCTTCGAATGGTACATGTAGTGAGATTGCTGCCCAAATATATGCGAGCTTTCTCTTTCGCAGCTGTCGCGATGAAGTCGGAAGCGTTGTCTGGAATTTCAAGTTGATTTGACGCCAATTGTTAGGCCTTTGCGCAAGTCTTGGAACCGCCCCTCTCGAGATCTGATGGAAAACCAACAGCATCAACTGATGTTCACTCACGTTGCTTTACCAACCTATCGAACCGAATTCTGGCTTCTAAGCTTCTACTTCCTTCTCACGGACACGCTGATACACTGTCAATTAAAAGTCCACGACATAGCCGAACTCAGCCCATCTTCGCCCCTCGATCATCACTCTCATACAGGCTCTCCTCTCTGACCCACCCCGCCACACCCTCCGTACACAACTCCCCAACAATATCCCACTCCCCTGCCTTCGCCGCCTTGCGAATAACAGTACTACTGACTCCAGCCTGCGGCGTAGCCTCCACAAGCTCCACCCGCTCCGCCCACTCCCTCTTCCCGCCCTCACCCTCCATCTCCCCATCCGCGAGCTTCTGCACGAACGCTCGCTGCTCCGCTTCACTCCCGTACGCATCGTCTGGCCTCAGTGTCGCTCTCAAACCATGCCCGGCGGCGAAGTAGGGCTCGAGAGCTGAGAGAGGAGGGTTGAAGGATTGGTAGTATTTCGCCGCGAAGAAGCGCGTCAGGGTGTCGAAGCCGATAAGGTGAATGTGTTGTGGGGAGGAAGGGTACCAGTGTTTTCCCTCCGGGGAGGAGGAGATGGCGAGGGATTTGTCGGTGTAGTAGGGTGCTGTTGTGACGCCGATGTCGATCGGTGGGATGATGTAGGAGGATGAGTCGGGGTGGGTTTGGAGGTTGCGAAGTAAGTCGACGGCGAAGATTGTCATTAGGGTTAGGCGCTGGTGGAAACTGGCTGCTGAGGGTGCTTTGTCGGCGTTCATGGTGCTGAAAAGCAAGAGAAGACGGTGAGGGCCGGGGGTTTGGGAGATTGATTTTGATGATTTGTGGAGGGCGGTTAAGGCCAGGGTTTGGTGGGCTATGCTGGGTGGGTTGAAAGAGGAGTCGAGGATGATGAGGGTTGATGGCGACGTTGTTGGTGGCGTGGCGGGTTGGGGTGTGAGGTTGTTGGGGTGGACGGTTTGGAGAAGACGGAATGTTGACTTTGAGGATTGGAAATCTTTGAGGGCCGTGGAGAGGTGTCCTGGTAGTGATTTGTATATTGAGCGGGTTGATGCCATGGTGGGCGGTTGGGTAGTGCTGGAAGTTGTTGAACGATCGATTTGGTTGGAACGACAGATTTTTCACGGTGTCCAGCAGCATCAATTGAACAAGGTGGACTGTTAACGTGAGAAAATGATCCGATGACAATTGTCACAATACGTATCTGTTGCAGCTCGAGGTGATCGCCGTCAGAAGGTGGAGATGTAGTCAAGATACGGTGGATGCCTGAGGCCAAAACTGCTGACCAGACTTGGCAGTCGTCGGAGCAGGACCTCGAGCGCAGCCGATACAGAGAGGCATTGAGATCGCGCGAACGGCTTGATACCACCACATCTCCACTCACAACCTCTCTCTCGTCACCATGGCCTCAGCGGGAAAACTCTCAAAGACGCTGGCGTCCATGGGCGGACGTCAGGAAGCGATCAAGGCACGACTTCTTGCCCTCGAACCCGGCTACCGAGAGCAGTACTAATACCACGCGCAGAAGTACACCGTCCAGCCCGTCGGTATCTGGGCAAAGATCAACAACTTCTTCGCCGTCGACTCTAGCCGTTCCACCGGTATCCCCATGAACCCTACCTTCCGCTACCCTTCACCCGGCGCCAACGACCCAAAGCTCTACGACGACCCCGTCACAGTCCCAGCCGGCGACATCGCCGAGAACCCATACTGGAAGCGCGACGTGCGCCGCTCATACCCCAAACTCTCAGTCGTGAGGCAGCCGGATGTCGTTGCGCTGCTGTCGGTCGGCTCGGCCGCGCAGCCCAAGGAGGACAAGCTTCAGATCGGCGAGGCTGGCAAGAACCAGCTTGTTGCGCTGAAGGAGGAGGGCGAGAAGGGCTTGAGCGCATTCTTTGAGAAGGAGAAGAGCGCGGCGAAGAGCGTGCTGGGCCCCAACGGCATGCCGCCTCTTCCTGCGCGTTACGGCCAGACTGTGACC
>Ga0265797_10005152_pt1 | contig 19315 bp, 17 predicted proteins | sample P2T30metagenome_FD_192433 | JGI IMG/M metagenome (GOLD analysis project Ga0265797, IMG submission 192433) | Plant litter microbial communities from East Loma Ridge, Irvine, California - P2 T30 | ecosystem: Environmental > Terrestrial > Plant litter > Unclassified | place: USA: California... | reverse complement strand
GAGGCGGAGAAGCTAGAGGTGCAAGTGATGGAGACGCGCAAGACAAAGCTAGGAGCCGACCATCCCGAGACGCTGACAAGCATGGCCAACCTAGCGTCGACGTACTGGAACCAAGGCCGATGGGACGAGGCGGAGAAGCTAGAGGTGCAAGTGATGGAGACGAGCAAGACGAAGCTAGGAGCGGACCATCCCGACACGCTGACCAGCATGAACAATCTGGCCTTCACGCAGAGATCACTTGGTCGAGAGGTAGAAGCTATAGAACTAATGAGGGAACGCGTACAGCTTTGCCAGCAGAGGTTTAGACCTAACCATCCTAATTTGTTGTCTTCTTCAGCAGCGTTAGCCCAGTGGGAAGCAGAGCATGCAGTTGCATATTTGGCCATTGTGTAGTTAATTGCAAAGAAACTTCAGTTAAGGGCAATGCAATTAGATTCTTAAGTTACAGTTAGTAAGCAATGTGCAAGGCACCACTAGCTCAGAAAGTACAGGCTAGCTGTTCTGGGACTCTAGCTACCGACAGGATGGCTATTGGTCAAGCTTAGGCAAGGCTATCCTAGTACGACAGGGATTCTGTTAAAGCTGAGAGTGCGCAAGGGGTGAGGCCGGTTTTGCAAAGTACTGTATGGCCGTATTTGTAGGTGCGGTGAGTACAGGTGGAGAACTTAGAGGCTAGCACCTTCCTGCTGGTCGTAATAAAAGCATCCTGGATAAATATGGATGACCATCCACATAATTAGTCCACTGAGCCAACGCATATTAAAACAGCAGTCCCGGTTTCGCAGATAAAGACTAAACCTTCCACGATGAGATCATTTTACTTTTCAGTACTTCTTGGGTTTTCAAATGGGTTATTCCAGCCGCGACAGAGTAATGTCCTAGACAACATCACCAGTACCGGCGTAGCCTGTATTGGAACAATCACCATGACTACTACGATTACGCTCATTACAATAAATGCGACGAGTTCGCAATTTCCTTTATTCCCAACCAACCCATCTCTCCGTTTGCCTGTACCCTTGTGGCATAACGGAACGAATTCGACGCAAAATTTCTCCGCGCCTACCGAGCCTAGCGTTCCTTTTTCAGCCACGTCGAGTTTGAGAGATAACAACCACGGGACACTAATGTACAAGATTTTGTTCATGATAGCTGTTTCTATGCTCTCTATAGCCCTAGTACACTAAGTGGGCATCTATACGTCGAAGCAAGACATGGTTTCTAGTGTTATTCAGCCGGTGAGAGACTGGTACTAGCGTAGCAAGCAACAGAATTGTTCTTCTTATATCTGCTACACTAGTCCTCTTAACAAGTGACCTGGATCTGTAGTTTACTATTTCTATATCGTAGTAGCTTACAGATAAATACAATATACTTCCTAGACATCCCTATCCGGCTTCTTTATAATACTAAGTGCATTTTCGATACCCCGTGCAGAAAGCAGCTTTTTCTGCTCTAGTTTTGTACGTTTATCCAGAGTTTAACCTACCCGCCTTCGTGCTTGCTTACATAGCAGTAACGTACACTAGTGCTGTCTACACTAGATGCAACGGATGCGCTTACTCGTTAGCTAATAATACTAGCTTGTTGCGTGAACGACTTTGCCCCTCACAATCTATCAACTACATACGATAACCTATTCCGGCTTAGCGTAACAAGCAGGAGCATTTCGAAGTGTCGTGCTTGTTACGCGAGCCTTTTTCAGAGTAGGCTCTTTAAGAATATTAGTTAAAAGAGACCTTTACCGCTCTAAATCCATTAACTATATAGTAGAGCTTACAGCGTAAAAAATATTAAAAAGTTCAACGTGTTGGAGTAGTAAGACTGGATAGTCTCACTACCTTAACATACTCGGCTCTCTTCCTTGTCACTACATCTCTGCGTATAATGAAGGCGATATCCCTAATCCACGTCGAAAAACATCAGGAAAGGGCCAAGGGAGTATGGACCTTGGCGGCATCTCCTCCGCTCGCCATGATGGAAGAACACCCTGAAGAAGCGGAAATCATTCGCAGAGTTCAAGTCCTGGCAGAAGAAAGATCGTAAGAAGATGTTATGTTATACAGCGGGTTGCAGCTAACATTTATTAGAGGCGTAGGCCAACATTTCACTCGTGTTGCTGAGGCTTCTGGTCGCCTTTGTGATATTATGCGAGACTCGAACTTGTGCCGAACAAGTCTGCCAAGTTAAGCCAACGCTGTATTTCTGCAGAGAATCTATTTGAGTGCATGCGTTCTGCTGTACCAAACCTATGACAATGCAGTGAAAATCATCTTCGCGCATAGAGACTAAACAAGGGCAAAGAAGAAGACAAGTTGTGATTAGAGAGGATAGGATCTAAAGGATTAATATTTAAATTTGTTCATAGATAGCATAGTTATAATGCGCTTTCGTTTCTAGTACCACAATGGATACAACGATCGTTTTTTGGCCCTAGATCTGCTACTTTGATTCCAGGTCTTTTGTATTGCTTGAACTGTGTCCGTCTTTAAGCTCTCAAGACGTTCGACGGAGGATGTGCACCTTTCTTCAGGCTTTTCCATAACACGATTTTCTTGCTCCGCTAGTTTTATTAACAGGTGTCTTTGTACCTCTAAGTTTCCCTCAATTTCGTGTATATCACGCCGATTTTTTCTGATGGTCTGTTCTTTGATGTGGCTCTTGTTATTGAATACTCTGCCTTCATATCTCTCCCGCTGCTCCATCTGACGAGAATGGCTATTGTCTTTGATGAAATCTCGGAGAGGCTTATCGGGTCTCCAGTCGGCAGGCATATTTGGAGTCTTATAGTTAGGTAAGCGCAGGCTGGTTATAGATACTCGAAAATGTAGCGGTGAGTCTTTGCGAATTGCGCTGGGTGTGTTGTGCACGCTAGCCCACACTTATATATAGGTGATTTGTAAACCTGAGCGTAGGTATGAAGTGAAGAAGAAGAATGTTGATTGCATTACAAGCTATGTACGATAGAGGCAATATATAGACGAGATTACTAAACGAGACTAGCCTGAATAGGCTGACATGATTGGTTGGCTTATCTGACTTGAGATTCTGAAGAGGCGTTTCTATGACGATTCTGCAGGCGGCTCCTCCCACGTTCCTATTACAAACTCTTACGTGAGCTCCTCATGAGTACACTTTGCCGCTGCTGTCGCGCTTGGTTTTATAAAACCTGCACGAGTCCACTTTGCAAGCACATCAAAGCAGCTAGCGATTGCGCGCTGATTTTCCGCCTTTGTGGCTCATGTGTATCGCCAGTTTCTGCAGAACGCGCTCGCAATTAGAGCTGGAGGCGGGTATGTTCAACACGTCGATCGTCAGTCGTGAAAGATTTGGATACTTCGGCTTCAACGCCAGCTAGTAGTGTACAGCTGTTAGACCCTCCTTGTGCTGAACAGACTTCCACATAGGCTCTTTCAATCAATGTGTGGGAGGCTCTATATGCAGATCCCTCGTACTTTCTGGCAGACGTATCAGCTAGGTTGTGTGATCGGTCTATAGGTACTGTATTCCAGCTACCTAGTCATGTGACCCAGGGCTCAGCCCGTTACAGGTCGGCTAACTATCTTCTCTAGTCAAAATGAGGAGCCTTTCCTACACCCCCGCGATTTTCTGCGCACTTTTTGTTAATACTTATTCAGCTGCGCTCGCCCTTCTCTAGTCTCCGTTATCATTGCAGGACTGTAACCTTACTCGTTATGCGCTCTTTACTCCTGGTATGTATAGTTACAGCCTCACAAGAATACTGTTTCTAACACAGATTAGAGATGCACAGACGAAGAACCGCTGCTAGCTTATGCGCGGGCTAGGATGAGAGAAGCGGAAGAAGACGTAGGTCAACATGACTCATATGAAACCTGCTGATTTCAGGCAGTTTTTGTATACAGGCAAAGCTTTTTTGTCTCTTCTTGCATCTGTTGAGGGCGAGTGCCTCGACTCCATCCAAGCAAAGCTCCTGCCACACAAGTTGTCGCTTGACGGTTCCGACAGTCTTTCGATTGTAGATACTGGCCTCCAACCGTGCAGCACTCACCTGAACATGCGGAACTACAGATCTCATCGCGATAGTGTGGTAGCGCAGTCATCGACATCGAATATTTACGATTTTTGTGACCGCCCTGCGACCAGCCATTTAGCTCATCATGGATCTATGTTACAAGAAGTCCAAGGGGAGATGCGCAACCCCATGACAAGCTCAGATTCGAGAGCGGGAGACTTTTTGGAGGCTTCCAAGAAAGCGATTCCGCAAGCGATCAACACTATGGAAAGCAGATCTTCACTCCTTCTATCATTCCAGACAAAATTCGGTTCCTTGTCACCTTCTCTGCTCTCTCCAAACTGTCACGGAAGTCCAGTGATGAGAACGAAATTCACAATACCGAGGGAAGCAACAGTCACGCATTGGGTCCATTCCTATGCTCAGTTATGTAATCTCTATGGGGAAAATTATGATAGACTAAAGGCTATTATGCAGATTGGCGATGGGTCTTTCCGAAAGGATGCAGAAGAATCCATAGACCTTTTCTGCTATAGGTGGAGCTTAGAAAATCCCTGGTCCCGTCTTCCAGAAGAGAATCCAACTTCCAGAGGCTCCTTGACGGAGAGAATACTCAAGAGCTTCTATTCTGCAGAGACAATCGAATTCGAGTCCGCCATTAATCCTGTAAAGCTTAGAATGGCGAGAATCCTTCTCTACCACCACTACAAGCAGAAGTGCATCGACTTGACGAAGGACCCAAGGATATCAAGCTACCTCTCTCAGGGTAAAGGTATAGCTAGCGTGGCCAACGATATGATCTTAGAGGAAATATACGGTTGCCATGATCAAAACACTAGCGAAGAAGCGAGACTAAAGCAAGCAAGCAGGTTTAATTGGCATAAAAAAGTTGGACAGAGGTGGTCTTTTGTCGCTTCCCATCTCGGGGTTGGGATCATTCTAACCTGTAGTCATAAACTAGCAACTCGTGTGTAAGATACACTTTTCATGCTGTTTAACCCGCTAACGAAACCTCTAGTACTAGTCCTAAGTCGTTATCGGATAGGGACTTAGAGATTCTTGTGACGTACTTGTTCTACGGATACCCTGAAGGCGTCCGAATTAGTAGACTAGTAGATCCTCTAATCGTATCAGCACTAGAGGGAGTTGTGCTGGACCCTTATTCGATGGTAGCTACTACAGCGAGTGAAGTCAACAAATACAAACAAGAGGATGAAAGGTTCCACCTTCAGCTCCAGCACGACTGGCAGCCATTAGACATAGGACAGTTTGTTCCAGTAATTTCCTTGTAAGCACTCAGATAGCATAATAAAGTAACTGGCTGGCCTGATTTCTGCGGTGTTTACTGAAGGCAGACAATATCAAACCTATAATTAGCCTGATGTTTTTGCAAGTAACAGGGGTTTTATAAAAGCACTAGGTTTGCAAGCGAAGGGTTTCTAGAAACGCTGTGCTTCTAGAAACGCTGTGCTTTTAGAAACGCCGTGCTTCTAGAAACGCTGTGCTCCTAAAAACGCTCTACTCCTAGAAATGCCCTGCTCCTAGAAACGCCCTGCTCCTAGAAACGCCCTGCTCCTAGAAACGCCCTGCTCCTAGAAATCATGGCTGTGCCCATGCTTCCTGCAGCCTTGATGCTCTGAGTGGGAATGTTTAGGGTCTAGCAAACCATGCTGCCTGGTGCGATTCGGCTAACTCAGTGCCGTTCCAAGACTAGCGTGGCGAGCACCAGACATCTGCCTTCTCGTGCTTGTCACACTAGTCCTCTTCTATTAGCACCCGTTGACGCTAGATAACGTCAACGAGGTTATGTTCGTGTGGTACGAGATCGATCCCGTCATCACATGTCGTCATTGTATACATCTCAGATGTAAAAGACCAATCATGTTGGCGGCTCACAAAATAAGGTTCCGAGAGCTGAGAGGCCGCGCGGCCCTGAACCAGCCAGGCTGTGACAACAGAGCCTAATCAACAATCGGAATACAATGACCCGCATCTTGTCGCTACACAACATTCTATGCAATATATACATTCGAGATTGTATTGTCTTGCGGATGTGCGCTAGGAACAAAACTGGATGTAGATTTCGCGTGTTCGCCTCTGTACAAGTCAGTGCGTGCAGAGAGGGGTGCTCTAGGTGCAGTGTTGATCAAAGTTTGGTGTGGCATGACTGCTGCGACTGTCGAGAAAAAGGGGAGAATAGGCTCCGCGCGGTTGATACGCTACACAGTGCGGTAACGAAGGAATAGCACAGTATTATTGCATCATAATGTTAAGATGAGTTTATCGCTCATTCCAGTGTTTTCGTGCGTTCTTTTTTGTCGCGCGTAAGAATCTCAATTCATCCTCATTACTCCGTGAAAAACTTGATAGCCTTAAGGACTTTCATGACTGTAGATATGTTCTTTCCACAATCTAGGTAAACCGCCCCTATCAGTGCCTCAATAGTCGATGCAGCAGTCTCCTGCGGTACCTGACCTTGTTGACATGGGTTTTTGACGATGTACCTCGTCAGTCCGCTTCTCTCAGCTACTTCGCTCAACTTTGTGTTCCTACATAGATTTTTAACTCTATTGGAACCCTCCTCTGGCCATGTCAGTCTCTTAGCAAATCTTCACGTATGTGCACTCACCAGTGCTTTCCTCAGAGTTGTACCATGGTTCCAGGACAACTTCTTGGAGAACGGAGTCTCCTAGGAGAGCGAGGCGCTTGTTTCCTTGCGCGTCACCTTGTACATCTTCGCTGGAAACGGATGCCCCTGCGGCGAGTAATGCTTCGTCGAGTAATTCGCGATTGGAGAAATGATATTGGAGGATGGTCTCTACAGAATGCTCTGGCATTTTCACTATCGTGGAAGAGATAGATTGGATAGCTGTAGCTCTTGGGAGATGTACGCTGTAGAATGCTGCTGCTCATCTAGAGAATAATCTGGTATAAACACATCTAAGTAATATACGCAAGCAATGACAGGGAGTCGGTAAGTTCCGCCATCGTGCTATTGCTTTTTCGCAAAGAACTCCGATGAACCTGTCACGTCTATGTTGGATCTCCAATAGTGATAATTGTTGTGACTAAAGCGTACCAAACTCATGAAAGCTCGATGCTTTCCCAGGTCACGTCACAAGTTGAACATTTACAGATGCTCAGGTGACACCTGCAAGACTGATACTGCAAGTATCTTGTTAGGTAACAGTCATATCACTTTTTTTTCCCAAGGAAACCTGACCTGAAGCATTACTCTAGTGGTTGGATTCGGTGACTAGGCCATTGTGCCATGGTAGTCACGTTATCCCAGCACTCCTTCCTAGCTTGAGAGTCGCAGTCTATGTTGAGATTCCTCATGCGCCCTGCGCACAAAGGGATACGGTATATCTACTCTGACGAGCTTTTCATTCGCGATCGATCTTCGTAATCAGGGTCATCGCCCGCTATGCGCTTCGTTGTCCTCTCCTCTTGCTCAGCATACCATGCTTCATCACCGGATGCAATCCTGTCTTCAGGTGTCTCTGATCTCTTCCGCTTCTTGATCCCAGGAGCGATCGGATCCTTACTCAACGATCCTCTCGGGTCTACTCTCGCCTCCGCTGCGCCCAGAAACGAGCAGAGCTGTTGAGCAGAGACCGTCAAATCCTTATCCTGGTTACCGATCTCGTCCTTCACCAACCCTTTATGAGCGAAATCGCTGAGGCGTAGCCGCAGGCCTTGATGATTGGTAGGCTTCCCGTCACGATCGCGGAACATCTGAGTAGATTGTCAGCCATGGCAACATAAGCAAGTTTTTTGCACCTCAGCATACCTCATCTGCAATCTCATGGGACACCCTTAATTCATCTCCTGCAGGAGTGTAGAACACGCGGATTCGCCACACGGACAATGTCGCCTTGCGCGAGCCTTTTTTTCCATACTCAATGTCTAACCCGACAACAGCTCGTACATTTGCATCCGAATTTAAGAGGTAGTCTTCAGCTAGTCGGCTCAGTCTCTTTTTCTTCTGTGAGTATGCAACCTCAATGATAACCCCAGGATAATGTGCCTTGTCGTGCCAGAAAGACGCGTCGGGTTCGTGTTTCGACTCCTTGCCAGGCGAAGCGTTGTCAACTGGAAAATATATCCCAGTAGACCGAGCTGGATTCACCTTCTGGGCGAAAGCCGCCGCGTCGTCCGATCCCTCACGGATCAATTTTAGTTGACTAAAGACTGCGTCCTCGACCCGAGCGATAAACACTTCGTGCACGGCTGTAGGCATGCGAACAACAAGCCGGTGCTCTTCGGCGTCGTAGTCATATCTACCCACCTCTCGTGTTAGCTGCCATGACTACTGTGTATCAAGCACACCCACCGTATCTTGTCCTCCACAAACCTTTGCAGCTCCTCGTCTTGGTCGAGCAGACGCTGCACCCTATCAAACTCCCCTGACACAAGCGAGAACTCCGTCCACGGGTCTCGATTGCTGTGCTTTCCAGCTCAAATCTCGTGGAAGAGTGCGATGACTCGAAGAGCTTGCGCGAACAGCTTCTCGTCGGTTGGTGGCGGCGTTAACGGTAGGTCTGCAAAACTCGAGGTTGGTGCAATCTTCTGGGTCGGTTCTAGAGATCTCCGTGCCGAAAACATAGCAGTATGTCGCACGACATCGAGGCGTCGCACAAGTGCTGTCGTGACCCTCAAATTCGTCAAAGATGATATCCCGGATTTAGTGCAGTGTCAGCGGGGCTTGCCATGCAGTCAGCTAAACCGACCCAGTACATCGATTTTTATGGCATCGAGCCTGATGCAGAGGAAGAGACTGATGATGAGAACGGGCGGTGTAGACGAAGGGCACAGAAAAGGAAGGAGGGAAGAAGGGCAATGTCAGGAATGACGATAGGCTGTATTCTTATCATACTCCTCTCCTGCCTCGCCAGATCGGGCTGAAAGATTTCGTGTGCTCAGTTTGGTTCCCCAGTGGGCAAAATATGCCATTAAGAAGGGCACGAGCGAAGCCTGTTCGAGGCCAGCAGCGAAGCGCTAACTGCGCAGCTTCTTAGCCTCGATGCTTTTACCATCAGGTTGCAACGAACGACCCACCACTCACCACCCGCACTTCTCTACCTCTCTCGCAGGTGCCAGCTTAACTGGATGTGTCTACAACAACGTTGTTCTGTCGCTCCCGCATTACACCTCAGCGACTATGGTACAATCTGGCATCACCTTAATTACGCCTACAACAACGCCTAGTGAACTGGAAGTCTAGCCTTTATTTACTTCACTCCACCGACTGTGTGTGTTTACATCCCTAGTAACGTGCAGACGATGTGCACTATGCTGCATGAGACTATTAACCCCTGTGAGAATTTGATACGTCATTGCGTGGCGCATGCAACGACCAAGCTAGCCTGTTTAAGATTACTGGTATATAAAGAAGCTTTCAATGCTTCTCGCAATGTTATCCCTCTTCCACCTCACAACCGGTGCATTCCCTCGAGAAGCTAAGAGAGTGATGAGTTCTCAAGACACCGTTTCAGACGATACGTTGTATCATGTATGTATAGATGCTGCACAATTAGTGGCTATTATTAACTATTTTAGGGGTATCAAAACTGTCCAGTAATCAGGGATGATACCGTTTATCCAGCTTCAGAACGGGCAGAACCATCACCTGCAAGCAAGCAGTCCAGTGATAAGAAACATAATGAGCAGCCCGTGGAATGCGCCTCGCGCGAGACTAGAGAGACAGCCTCATACATCAACGCTAGTAAGATCATCCTCCCTACGCATCGACTACTACTGAGAAGTCATGTAGGGCACCAGCCCGAGGATAATGGCACGGAAGTGGCAGATCTTTTGGACGAACTGAATGACTTGAAGGGGCGCCAAAAACACATTTCAAGTATGGTAGACGACGTGATCTATCGTCTTCAAGAAGCACTGAAGCAACCCAATCACAGGAGCTTGCCTAAGAGCGGTAAACTCGTTAGATGGGCGGATAGTGCCAGTACCCACGGCTCTGATGACGATATACGCCGCCCTAGGAAAAGAGCACGTGGAGGTTTATAGGATCAGAAGAGAAGAACTTCACAATCGCGAGTAGTATAGTTTGAAGTGCACCAGAATGGAATGAAGATACTTATGATATTGCTATGCAATCGCCTAGGCAAAGATGGTAGTTTTGATCTCAATTACTAAATCCGCCTTAGACACATTAATACCACCTCTTCTTATGAATTCAAATCATGGTCTACAAACCGAAGGTTGCTATTAGACTAAAGTCTGTAGTTCCTCAAAAGTTACATCTCCCCCGTGATGATTCAAACTTTCTAGCTTTTGCTGTAATTACAACAGTAGAGGTACTATTTAGCAGCTTACTAATAAAGTTGTAAAGTTTCTAAGTTAGACGGCCTACGCTTTGCATATAAGTGTACAGCTTCTTGCAAAACCGCCCTCACCCTTTGCGCACTCTCAGCTTTGACAGAATCCCTATCGCACTAGGATAGCCCTGTCTGAACTTGACCAATAACCACCCTGTCGGTAACTAGAATCCTAGAACTGCTAGTTTGTACTTTCTAGGCTAGTGCCTTGCACACATTGCTTACTAACTGTAACTTAAGAATCTAATTGCACTGCCCTTAACTAAAGTTTCTTTGCAATCAACTATACAATAGCTAAATTTGCAACTGTATGCTCTGCTTCCCACTGAGCTAACGCTGCTGAGAAAGACAACAAATTAGGATGATTGGGTCTAAACCTCTGCTGGCAAAGCTGTACGCATTCCCTCATTAGTTGTATAGCCTCCACCTCTCGACCAAGTGATTTCTGTGTGTAGGCGAGATTATTCATGCTGGTCAGCGTGTCGGGATGGTCCACTCCCAGCTTCGTCTTGCAAGTCTCCATCACTTGCACAAACAGCTTCTCAGCGTCGTCCCACCGGCCTTGGTTCCAGTATGTCGACGCTAGGTTGGCCATGCTGCTCAGCGTGTCGGGATGGTCCACTCCCAGCTTCGTCTTGCTCGTCTCCATTACGTGCACAAACAGCTTCTCGGCGTCGTCCCACCGGCCTTGGTTCCTGTATGTCGACGCTAGGTTGGCCATGCTGGTCAGCGTGGCGGGATGGTCCGCTCCCAGCTTCGTCTTGCAAGTCTCCATCACTTGCACAAACAGCTTCTCAGCGTCGTCCCACCGGCCTTGGTTCCAGTACGTCGACGCTAGGTTGCCCATGCTGTTCAGCGTGGAGGGATGGTCCGCTCCCAGCTTCGTCTTGCGCGTCTCCATCACTTGCACGTCTAGCTCCTCCGCCTCGTCCCATCGGCCTTGCTTCCTGTACGTCGACGCTAGGTTGCCCATGCTGTTCAACGTGTGGGGATGGTCCGCTCCCAGCTTCGTCTTGCGAGTCTCCGTCACTTGCACAAACAGCTTTTCGGCCTCGTGCCAGCGGCCTTGATCCCTGTATGTCGACGCTAGGTTGCCCATGCTAGTTAGCGTGTCGGGATGGTCCGCCCCGAGCTTGCTCCTGCTCGTCTTCATCGCTTGCACTTGCAGCTTCTCGGCCTCGTCCCATCGGCCTTGATCCCTGTATGTTGAGGCTAGGTTGGCTACACTGCTCAGCGTGTGGGGATGATCCGCTCCCAGCTTCGTCTTGCGCGTCTCCATCACTTGCACCTCTAGCTCCTCCGCCTCGTCCCATCGGCCTTGCTTCCTGTACGTCGACGCTAGGTTGCCCATACTGAGCAGCGTGTCGGGATGGTCCGCTCCCAGCTTCGTCTTGCAAGTCTCCATCACTTGTATAAACAGCTTCTCGGCCTCGTCCCATCGGCCTTGCTTCCTGTACGTCGACGCTAGGTTAGCTATGCTGCTCAGCGTGTGGGGATGGCCCGCTCCGAGCTTCGTCTTGCTTGTCTCCATCACTTGCACCTCCAGCCTCTCGGCGTCGTCCCAGCGGCCTCCAAGCTTGTATGCTAACCCAACCATGGCTACGCTCCGCAGCGTGTCCTCGTGCTCTTGCCCTAGCACTTTCTTCCGCGCTTTCATTGCTTTTGTAGCGAGCATCTCGGCATCAGTAATGTTTCCTATCCTCCCCGCAAACCACGCTGCACGGTAGAGCACTGTCGCCCATTCTGCTATCGACAACTCGTCTTCGGGTCGTTGCCCTACGGCAGCCTTGGCATGCGCATAGAGTGTCTGGCATGCTGCCCAGTTCTCGTATTCTCCAGTAGGAAACGCTCCGCAAAGACTGCTAACAAACTGCTGCTTCCATCGCTCGAGCTGGCCATTTGCAGTAAGCCATCTCCGTGTCGCAAGCTGTACGAGACTGTGCATTTCGAAGGTAGAGCCGTTTATATTAACAGAGATCAAGCAGAGGTTGCGCAGCGCCACCACGTCATTTTCGAACCTCATCCTACAACCATCGCTCTCTTTTCGCTCTTTGTGGGTCCTAGGCTTACTCTTACCACGACCGAAAATTTGTCTCAAACGCCGCCTCGTTGACCCTTCCCTCCTTTCTGAGGCTATATTTGCCCGTTTGGCTCCCTGATCTCCGTGGACGAGTGCTTCAGGGATTCCCTGTCGATCGAAGAAGCTCATTAGTGACAACAGGTCAGCCGCAGATGGTTTATTCTGCCGCAAATGCTCAAATGATATTTGCCAGGTAATAATGATTGAGTTCTTCGCCTCTCGATCTCTTCGGAGCTGTCCTGCTTCATGGTCTAACAGGCTTGTCTTTTCGCCGTCGCTGCGCCGAAATTGTTCTAGGTATTGTGCTACTGAGCACCGAGGTGCACTTTGGGAGATATATGCAGCAGCTTGCACGACAGCAAGTGGCATGTACTCAAGCATAGCTGCAAGCTCAGCAACTCTGCTGTTATCTTCCTGCGCTTCTAACTTCTTCTCCAACAGCGCCTGCGCCTGTGCCTTATCCATCGGCTCCACGAAAACGATATCGCGCTGCTCAACTAGCCTCAGCGCGGCTTCCTTATTACGTGTTGTTATGAGGATCGAGCCGCGCTCGTAGTGGGGGAGGTACTCGCGCAGCGGTTGAGATACGATCTTGGATTGGGTGGCCGGGTTCTCCAGAAGAAAGCGAGCATCATCGACGTTGTCCAGCACAAGAAGCCACCGCTGTTTACAGTCGCACAGCCAGTCGTGCACTAGCTTGAAGATGTTCGCCTGCGGATCCCGCCGCCCAGCGATCTTAACCCGGTCAGCGATGTCGCGGAAGCTCTGCTCGAACCGGGCCGCGTTGCTGGCGTGCACCCAGAACACCCACGTCTTAGGCGATCGCTCGCGCGTGCGGAAGGCATGCTCGATGGCGAGCTGCGACTTGCTTCTCTGCTGTTAGCATGCAACGTTGTCTGGATAGCGTCCTGCTTACCCCACACCGCCGAGGCCGACGAGCGCAGCCCGCGCGTCCGGCGCTGCGCATCTCTGCTGGAGTTGGTCGAGTATCGTGACTCGCTCGACAAAGTCGGCGTCGCGCGCAAAGGGTATGAGGATCGATGGTGGTGGTGAAGTTTCGCGTCGATCTTGAGGCGGGGTCTGTTAGCGCTGGCTCGGGCTCTACACAGCTCGGGCAGTCCCGCAACTCACCGGGTGGCAGATGGAAGGCAGCGCTCACCGGGCCGTTGACGATGCCTGCTTGGAAGCCGGCATTAGCGTCACCAAACGAGATGGTGGAGGCCATGAGAATGTAATAGTAGTGTGTTGTGTTAGTCGGCTGTGGTGTTTGCGGCGAAGCCTCAGCTGTGCTTCAGCCCAGGCGACTTGCATGCGCGCTCAGCCCTACTTGGCGCCTCTATTATGATAAAAACTCCATGTTCTACGCCTCAGCTGCGGACCCGTCTTCCTCTCTTCCCCTCTTTTTAGCGTTTACTCTATAGTTGCCTCTTCGCTCGCTTCTTCTTAATTGCTGCCAAACACAAGATGGCAGATCCTCTCAGCATTACTGCCAGCGTTGTGAGCATTACTGTGCCAGCCTTGCACGGCGTACGCCTGCTCATAGAAGACCTGCAGCAGGTCAAGGAGGCCCCCAAAACTGTCAAGCGCCTATTAGAAGACGTACAGTGTGTCGAAGCGTCGCTCAAACTGCTCCAAGGTGTCGAAGAGAGAGAATGGAATGTCCTTGGCGCAAGCGTACTAGAGGGGTCGAAGATCACCATTAGCAGCTGCACGCAAGCATGCGATTCCTTCAGATTTAACCTTCAGCGCTGGAATCAACACTCAGATGGCGGAAAGCTGGCATGGCAGGATCGGACAAGCGTCGGATTCTTCAAGGAAGGGCAGATCAAGGCTATGTCAAAGCAGCTTCAGAACTGCAAGCTCTCGATCAATTCCGTCGTAAGCATAGCGACGTTGTAAGTGGCTATATTTCTATCGCTTTAGTGCGATTTTCAGACTGATCTTTCCTTGTAGGTATAGCTCTGTCCGCCATACCCATATAACGGAAGAGATTAGGAAAACCATGTCCCTATTACAGGCGGAGGTGAAGTGTGCTGTTACCACAACGGACAAGCAGCTGGCGGTGTTAGAGAGCAAGGTGGAAGACCTAGATCTTCGCAGCGATGATGACGAGGAGGCCGGCGATAAAGAAGGCAAGGCTGAGGTATTGCAACAGTTGGAAGAAGAGCGCAAAGCGCTAGAAGCATCGCGCACGCTCTTAGAGAAGCTGTTATCAAAAGCACAAGACGACGCTGTCGCCAAGGCTGCTGCAAAGAGCCAGGATAGTTCAACCACTGTGACCACTGTGACGTTTGGCGATCAGAACTCGGGCCAACAAGCTGGAGTCATCACTGGTGGAGTTCATGGGGCTGTGTTTGGGAGGAGATAAGTACGTATAGAGCTATGGTTAAGGAGAGTTCTATTAAAAAGTGAGACGAATACCACAAGCTCTAGGGGAAAGGCTATTATAATTTCATACGAATGCAGGAGGCATCTATACTTCATCGATAGTCCACCCCGAATGCCTGAAATGACCTCGCGCGCTCTGCTCCCTGCTCCCTACCTGGTCCACACACCACTCTAAGAACACGTTGAACCCTTGGGCTGAGTTGTCCTCGTACGCGCTCCAGCTGCGTTTGATGAAGGCCTTGAGCTCTGCGAAGAATTCCTCGATCGGGTTGAGGTCGGGCGAGTACGGCGGCAGGTACATGAGCTTCACGCCTGCGCTGTAACACATCTGCGCGATGCGTTCAGTATGGTGGAAAGATGCATTGTCCATCACAAGCACCGAGTTCGGCGCTGGCCATCTGCCGCAGTGCTGGAGCAGCTGCTCGATGTAGTCTTCGAAGACAGCACTGTCAGTTGTACCTTGAAACACACGCGACAGCAAGATCCCATCTTGCGCATATGCTGGTAGTATCTGCCACCGCTGCTCGCGCTGGTATCGAGCAATCTGCACTGGCGTCGTGCCGAGCGGAGACCACCCTGTCCGCCTGAACCCGATGCGTTTATCACACCCAGACTCATCCACATACACGAGGTGGTAGGAGCGAAAGGAGGACAGGTTGTGCAGGTAGTAGTCGCGAAGATCTGCGTTGCGTCCGCTAGCCACCCGACGGCAGGCCTTCTTCGACCAACCAGCCGACTTCAAGATCCTGCTGATAGTCGATGTTGTCACCATCGCCTCAAACTCGTCCCACAAGAAGACTGCCAGCTCGTCGAGGTATCTGTCAGGCTTTTCGAGGAGGTGCTCGCAGAGAGCGTCGAGCATTATCGGAGTTACGGATCGAGGGCGTCCACCACCGTTCCATGGCGCTTCGACAGATCCAAAGGCGCGCAGGTTGGAGCGGATGTACTTGACGGCGCGAACACTGCAGCCAGCTGCGTCAGCCATCTGAGCAGCCGTAAGCTCGTTACTTAATATCATGTCACGAATCATCCTGCGCTGTGAAACCGCCAAGTTTGGCAAGCCAACGGCGCAAACCACCAGGCTGAAGCCCAGCTGAGGCTTCATCACAAACACCAGCGCTGACTGCCGCACTACAGTACTGTCACATTCTCATGGCCTCCACCATCTCGTTTGGTGACGCGAATGCCGGCTTCCAAGCGGGTATCGTGAACGGCCCGGTGAGCGCTGCGTTCCACCTTCCACCCGGTGAGTTGCGGAACTGCCCAAGGGCGGAGAGGACCCAGGCAAGCGCTAACAGACCCCGCCTCAGAACGACGCGAGACTCCACCTCCCCCATCGATCGTGATACCGTTCGCGCGCGACGCCGACTTTGTCGAGCGAGGCACGATACTCGAAGATCTACACCAAAGATGCGCCGCGACAGACTCGCGGACGGCGCTCGTCGGGCTGGGCGGCGTTGGGTGAGTAAAGCACAGCCTCGCCAGCATCAACCACTGACCGTCGTGAAGCAAGTCGCAGCTGGCCATCGAGCACGCCTATCGTACGCATCAAGCATCGCCTGGGACGTGAGTGCTGTGGGTGTACGCCAGCAGCGCAGCGCGGTACGAGCAGAGCTTCCGCGACATCGCCGACGCTATCAAGATCGTTGGACGGCAGGACCTGCAGACCAACATCTTCAAGCTGGTGCACGACTGGCTGCGTGACAGCAAGCAGCGATGGCTTCTTGTGCTAGACAACGTTGACGATGCTCGCTTTCTGCTTGATCGCCCGGCTGCAAGCACGAACGCGAACACTGCATCCAAACCGCTGCGCGAGTACCTCCCCCACTGCCAGCGCGGCTCCATCCTCGTCACGACGCGGAACAAGGCAGCGGCACTAAACCTGGTCAACCAGCGCGATGTTGTTAATGTAGACCCAATGGACGAGGCGCAGGCGCTGGCGCTGTTCGAGAAGAAGCTAGGAGCGCAGGGAGACAGCGGCGATGTTGCCGAACTCGCAACGGCGCTTGAGTACATGCCGCTCGCTATCGTGCAGGCTGCAGCGTACATCTCGCAAAGAGCGCCCCGATATCCAGTGGCGAAGTACCTGGATGAGTTTAGGAAGAGCGAGCGCAAGCGATCAAGCCTACTTAGCTACGATAACGGGCAGCTCCATCGAGACTGGGAGGCCACGAACTCGATTGTTGTTACCTGGCAGATCTCGTTTGAGTATATACAGCAGACACGGTCATCAGCAGCGGACCTACTCTCGCTCATGAGCTTCTTCGACCGACAAGGTATTCCAGAGGATTTACTCCGGCCTCGCACAGAACGACCAGAAGCCCAGACCAACCAGACGGAGAAGGCGAAAGATGATGGAGATAGCGACTCCGAGGACGATACATCGCAGTCTGGCGTGGGCGACGACGAGTTTGAAGACGACATAGTAGCGCTGCGTAACTTCTGCTTCGTGTCTGTCGACACTAGTGGCACGAGCTTCGAGATGCACGCGCTCGTGCAGCTAGCGACGCGCAAATGGCTCGAGGCCAACAGCACGCTTGAGCAATGGAAGCAGCAGTTTGTTAGCAATCTTTATGCAGCGTTTCCAACGGGAGAGTACGAGAACTGGACAGCATGTCAGGCACTCTATGCGCATACCAAGGCGGCCGTAGGGCAGGAACCTAAAGATGAGTCGTCGATAGCAGAATGGGCGACAGTGCTCTACCGTGCAGCGTGGTTTGCGGAGAGGATACGAAACATTGCCGATGCTGAGATGCTCGCTGGGAAGGCAATGAAAGCGCGAAAGAAGGTGCTAGGGAAAGAGCACGAGGACACACTGTGTAGTATTGTAATGGTTGGATCGGCATACAGACTTGGAGGCCGCTGGGAGGATGCTGAGAAGCTACAGGTGCAGGTGACGGAGACGAGCAAGACGAAGCTTGGAGCGAAACATCCCTTTACGCTGACCAGCATGGCCAATTAGCGTTAACATACAGGGATCGAGGCCTCTGGGAGGATGCTGAGAAGCTACAGGTGCAGGTGATGGAGACTCGCAAGACGGAGCTGGAAGCCGACCATCCCGACACGCTAGGCAGCATGAACAACCTAGCGTTGACATACACAAGTCAAAAGCGCTGGGAGGATGCTGAGAAACTACTGGTGCAGGTGATGGAGACAAGCAAGACAAAGCTTGGAGCGGACCATCCCGACACGCTCACTAGCATGGCCAACCTAGCGGTAACATACAGCAACCAAGGCCGATGGGATGACGCGGAGAAGCTGGAGGTGCAGGTAATAGAGACTTCTAAGACAAAGCTCGGAGCGGACCATCCCTCTACGCTGACAAGCATGGCCAACCTAGCGTCGACATACTGGAAGCAAAGCCGATGGGATGACGCGGAGAAGCTGTTCGTGCAAGTGATAGAGACTTTTAAGACAAAGCTGGGAGCCGACCATCCCGACACGCTGGCCAGCATGGACAACCTAGCGTTGACATACTGGAAGCAAAGCCGATGGGACGACGCCGAGAAGTTACAGGTGCAGGTGACGGAGACGAGCAAGACGAAGCTTGGAGCGAAACATCCCTTTACGCTGACCAGCATGGCCAACTTAGCGTTAACATACAGGGATCAAGGCCGCTGGGAGGATGCTGAGAAGCTACAGGTGCAGGTGATGGAGACTCGCAAGACGGAGCTGGGAGCCGACCATCCCGACACGCTGGCCAGCATGGACAACCTAGCTTTGACATACACAAGTCAAAAGCGCTGGGAGGATGCTGAGAAACTACTGGTGCAGGTGATGGAGACAAGCAAGATAAAGCTCGGAGCGGACCATCCCAACACGCTGGCCAGCATAGACAACCTAGCCTTTATGAGATTGTGTGTACAGCAGCGTTAGTGAGTGCTAAAAGCTAGTCACCCCGATCTTAAGTCTTTTTTAACAGTTTTAGAGCAGTGGGAAGCAGAGTAAGCAGACGCTAATTTAGAGCAAACGCTTCAGGACATGCTGCTAAGGAAAGACAAAAAACACAACTAGCGACTTGCAATATAGTGTAACTTTGTATCGTGTACTAGGCCTATAGCAGTTATCGCACTAAACCTGTTTTACAAAGAGATGTGCCTTGTAAATGTAAGCTAGCTTACTTTGAGCTTTAGAATTTCGGAACTCTATAACTGGCTGATACTAGGCAGGGGTATCCTAGGCTGACAGGGGTCTAACAGAATTGCCGCTTGCGCAAAGGGTGAGGGCGGTTTTGCAAAGTACTGTATTTCTCGCAATGTTCAGATCCATAAAGACATTAGCGAATTAACTAGTTATTATGAGGTTCCTGTACGCGCCCCCCTCCTTCGCCCGTGGAAAAATGTTTGATATAGCTCTCAGCAATAGGCTCGCTAATCTTGTTGCATATCTCCGATGTGTTACAAGTAACACGAAGGATTCTCTCCTTGACGTGGGGTGAAGGGGTTGAAAGCCAACCACGACCAAGTCAGAACGCAATGATGATCGCGGGGCTCAGGGTCACGTGATCAGGAC
>Ga0265797_10005151_pt1 | contig 19318 bp, 15 predicted proteins | sample P2T30metagenome_FD_192433 | JGI IMG/M metagenome (GOLD analysis project Ga0265797, IMG submission 192433) | Plant litter microbial communities from East Loma Ridge, Irvine, California - P2 T30 | ecosystem: Environmental > Terrestrial > Plant litter > Unclassified | place: USA: California... | reverse complement strand
TCGACGACTTGCTGCTGCGCCGCACGCGCCTCGGGATCCAGCTGGCCGGCGGCGGCAGCGCGCTGCTGGCACGCATCCGCGCGATCTGCCAGCCCGAACTGGCCTGGAGCGACGCGCGCTGGGAGGGGGAAGAGAAGCGTTACCTGGCCAACTGGCAGCGCCAGCACGGGATGCCGGCAGAAGATTAGGGGCGCATGCAGCTGCAGCTGCAGCTGCAGCTGCAGGTGCAGGTGCAGATGCAGATGCAGAATGTGGGGTGGACGGGTTTCCCGTCCACGCGTTCAACCAGCCCATGCGTCACCGCGGATCGCGCGTGGGTTGAACGCGTGGACGGCGCAGCCGTCCACCCTGCATCGTTCAAGGGGCGATGACTTCGGCCAGTTCGAAATGCAGGGTGACGAATTCGAAGTCGTCGTGCAGATCGTATTGTGGCAGGCAGCGGATGTGCTCATCCTGGAACGCGCGCGCACTGGCGAAGCCTTCGCCGCGCCATACTTCTTCGGGAATCGCGCCGAAGCGGATCGTCTGCACCCTGGTGGCGCGGATCAGGCAGCGCAGCCGCTGCCTCGGGTCATACACCTCGATCAGGTCGCCGGCCGCGTAGCTGCCGTCGCCATATTCGCCATACGGTCGATGGTAATCCTCGACCGTGTCGGCCGTGACGGTCTTGGCGCCGGCGATCACGGCGCGCACCAGGCTGTCGTCGTCCTCGTGGGCGCTCCAGAAGGTCAGGCGCTTGCGGCGGCCGGCGCCCATGGTCATGGCGCCGGCGCCGCGCGCACCGGCTCCCACGAAGCGCCGGCCTGCACCGTCACCACCTGGTTGCGGCCGCGCGCCTTGGCCTCGTACATGGCGCGGTCGGCCGAGATGAAGAACGAGCGGATGTCGTCGAACAGGGTCGGCACGCCGGTCGACACGCCCACGCTGACCGTGACCACGCCCGACTCCAGCGCACGCGGATTCGGGATCGCCAGGCGCTCGACATGGGCGCGCACCGCTTCGCCCAGCTGGGCGGCGGCGGCGCTGCCGGTGTCGGCCAGCAGCACCACGAATTCCTCGCCGCCGTAGCGCGCCGCCAGGTCGGTCGGGCGCATCGCATGCGATTGCAGGGCTTCGGCGATCGCCTGCAGGCAGGCGTCGCCGGCGGCGTGGCCCAGGCTGTCGTTGTAGCCCTTGAAATGGTCGACATCGAGCACGATCAGCGAGAGCGGCTGGCTCGACCGGATGGCGCGCTGCCATTCCTTGTCGAAGAAGGCGTCGAAGTGGCGGCGGTTGGCGATGCGCGTGAGCGGGTCGACCAGCGCCGCGCGCTGCAGCGCGGTCTCGGACTGCTTGTGGTGGGTGATGTCATGCAGCAGGGCCACGTACAGCGCTTCGCCGCCGGCCATTGGCGACAGGCCCAGGTCCATCGCGCGCGCTGCGCCGTCCGGCTGGCGCAGCAGCACTTCGCGGGTGCCGCGGCAGCGCGCGGCGGCCGCGCCGTCGTTCGGGTCGGCGAAGTAGGCGGCGTATTCATGGCTGGCCGGCGCCTCCAGCAAATCAGCCAATGGGCGGCCGACCAGTTGCGCGCCCGGTTGCGCCAGGAAGCGTTCGCAGGCGGGATTGGCGTACACCACGCGGCCATCGGCGCCGACCAGGATCAGACCTTCGTCCATGCCGTCGACGATCATCTGCAGGCGCTCGGCCTGCTGCTTCTGGCTGGCGCTGCTGCTGCGCAGGCGCAGCTGGGCGCGCACCCGTGCGCACACTTCGGCCATGCGCACCGGCTTGGCGATATAGTCGGCCGCGCCGGTGTCGAAGCCGGCCACGATGTCGTCGGTCTCGCCGCAGGAGCTGACGAAAATGATCGGGATATGGGCGGTGTCGCTCTGGCGCTTGAGGCGCCGGCAGATCTCCAGGCCGTCAAGATCGGGCAGGATCACGTCGAGCAGGATCAGGTCGGGCTGGACCCGGGTGGCGATATCGAGGGCGCGCTTGCCGGACGTCGCGATGAACGTCTGGTAGCCCTGCTGGCGCATCATGTCCTGCAGCAAGCCGAGGCTGTCGGGTGCATCGTCGACGATCAGGATCGCCGATTGGCGAGCCGGTGCTGCAAGCGCTAGGGCGGGGTGCATCATGGGTGGCGAACAGACCTCATCAGTGACGGGAAATAATACTCCCAAATTGAAACTTAGCAACATTTTTTGTTGTCTGAATTCCACTACCTGATGACATTGTTGCACTACCGCTACTACAGCACATGACCCGGATCGTGTCAAACCCGGGTCATGTGCCAGGGTATTTACAGCATGCCGGCGATCAGCTTGCCCAGCACCGCGATGCCTTCGCGGATGCGTTCCGGCGGCACCGTCACGAATGACAGGCGCAGGGTGTTGGAGACCGGATCGTTGGCATAGAACGGCGCGCCCGGCACGAAGGCCACGCGCGAGGCCAGCGACTGCTCCAGCAGCTTCATCGCATCGATCTGCTGCGGCAGCGTGACCCAGATGAACATGCCGCCTTCAGGCTGGGTCCAGGTGACGCCGGCCGGGAAGTGCTCGCGCATCGCGTCGAGCATCACCTGGCACTGGTCGCCGTACAGCTGGCGGATGGTCGGGATGTGCTGGTCCAGGAAGCCGTCCTTGACCACTTCGTGCACCACCATCTGGGTGATCTGCGCGGTGTGCAGGTCGGCGGCCTGCTTGGCCAGCTCGAGGCGGCGCACCAGCGGCAGCGGGGCGCACACGTAGCCGAGGCGGATGCCCGGGGTCAGCACCTTCGAGAACGAGCCCATGTAGATCACGCCGTCCGGGTTCATCGCGACCATCTTCGGCATCGGCGCGCCGCGGTACGACAGGGAACCGTAGGGATCGTCCTCGATCAGCGGCACGCCCAGGCGCGCGCAGGTTTCCACCAGCTCCTGGCGGCGCTCGAGCGACAGCGAGCGGCCGGTCGGGTTCTGGAAGTTGGGCAGCGCATACAGCAGGCGCGCGCCTTGCCCGATGCCTTCCAGCGAGGACGGCACCAGGCCGTGTTCGTCGGTCTCGACCGACTTGAATTCGGGGCGGTACACCGAGAACGCCTGCAGCGCGCCCAGGTAGCTCGGGGTTTCGACCAGTACGCGGCTGCCTTCGTCGATCAGGACCTTGCCCAGCAGGTCGAGCGCCTGCTGCGAGCCCGAGGTCATCAGGATCTGTTCCGGCAGGATCGTCGAGCCAGGGGTCGACAGGGAACCGGCAATCCATTCACGCAGTGGGGCGTAGCCGTCGGTCGGGCCGTATTGCAGGGCGACCTTGCCGTTTTCGCTCAGCACCTTGTCGTACGCCGCTTTCATGCGCTCGACCGGGAAGGTGGCGGGCGATGGCAGGCCGCCGGCGAACGAGATGATCTCGGGACGCTGGGTGATCTTCAGGATCTCGCGGATGAACGAGCTTTGCAGCTGCTGTGCGCGGTCCGAGAACTGCCACTGGATGGGATTGGGGTTTTCGATTTTCATACTTGTCTCACAGGAAGGGGCACGGTCGTGCCGGGCCATTATAGAACACGCCGGGTAGGCGGCTCCTCGCGCGGGAAGGAGCCGGGTCGGCCCCACCCGCGGCACAACACTAAAGGAAAGTCCGGCGAATATGTGCCGGTTTTACGCCACTTCCACGATCATTTCGATCTCGACGCAGGTGCCGCGCGGCAGCGACGCCACGCCGAAGGCCGAGCGGGCGTGCTTGCCGGCCGCGCCGAACACGTCGCCGATCAGTTCCGAGGCGCCGTTGGTGACCAGGTGCTGTTCGTTGTAGTCCGGGGTCGATGCGACCAGGCTCATCAGCTTGACGATGCGCTTGACACGGTTCAGGTCGCCGCCGACGGCTTCCTGCAGCGTGCCGATCAGGTCGATGGCGACCGAGCGCGCGGCGGCCTGGCCGTCGGCGGTGGTCTTGTCGCGGCCCAGGATGCCGGCGTTGATGCTGCCATCCGCATTCTTGGCGATGTGGCCCGAGATGAACACCAGGTTACCGGTCTGCACGTACATGACGTAGGCGGCGGCCGGGGTGGCTGGCGCTTCGAGGGTGATGTTGAGTTCCTTGAGTTTGTCGTAGACGGACATGACGGTTCCAGTTTGCGTGAATGAAGGCGGTATTGTACGTCGCTCAGCGCCTTACCTGCATCCGGCGGCCGGCAAACACGACGGCCAGCACCGCGATGGCGAACAGGCAGGTGGCCAGGTCGAGCGCCTCGCCCAGCAGCGCGGCGGCGGCGATCAGGCTCATGAACGGCTGCAGCAACTGCACCTGGCCGACCCGCGCCACGCCGCCCAGCGCCATGCCCCGGTACCACAGAAACATGCCGAGCAGCGAAGAGCAGGCGGTGACGTAGCCCATCGCCAGCCAGGCGGTCGCACTGGCGTGCGTGAGTTCGTCGAGCAGTGCGCGCGGCTGCGCCGCGTAGTGCCACGCCAGCAGCGCGATGGCCGGCGCGGCGGCGACCAGCAAGGCCCAGCACATGGTTTCCGGTCCGCCCAGCGTGCGCGCCAGCTTGCCGCCTTCGGCGTAGCCCATGGCGCCGGCCCCGATCGCCAGCAGCATCAGCAGATCGGCCCGGTGCAGGCTGCCGCCGCCGCGCACCACGGCGTAGGCCACCACCAGCGCCGCGCCGAGCAGGGCCACCAGCCAGAAGCCGCTTGATGGCCGCTCGTCGCCACGCAGCGCGACATACAGGGCGGTCGCCAGTGGCAGGGCGCCGGCCAGTACCGCACCGTGCGCGGCCGGCAGCGAGCGCAGCGCGATCGACGTCAGGAGTGGGTAAGCGATCACCACCCCTACAGCGACCAGCGCCAGCGGCAGCAGGGCAGCGCGCGGCGGCAGCGGCGCACGCCGCCAGGCCAGGCAGGCGGCGGCCAGCGCGGCCGCGCCCAGCGCGCGCCCGAACGCGACGAACATGGGATCGAGTTCCAGCACCGCCAGCCGGGTGAATGGCAGGGTCAGGCTGAACAGCGCCACGCCCGCCAGGCCGAGCATCAGGCCGCGGGCGTCGTCGGTCGTGTCGCATGGCTGGGCGCTGGCGGTCATCGGGTCATCCTCGGCAGGTTGCGGTGGCGGGTGGTGTCGACTATGCTAAGACTTCTGACCAGTACAGTCCCAGTACACTTTTCCAGATAATCGATCTACTGTGATGGCGACATGACCAATACGCCGACATTTGTCCTCACCCGCGGCCCAGGGGCTGCCCTGGCCGACCAGATCGTGTGCGCGGTGGCGGCGCGCGTCGACGACCGTTTGCTGCCGGCCGGCGCGCGCATGCCGTCGATCCGCCAGTTCGCCGCCAGCCACGGTGTCTCGGCGTTCACCGTGGTCGCCAGCTACGACCGGCTGGTGGCGCAGGGCTACCTGGAATCGCGCCGCGGCGCCGGTTTCTTCGTGCGCGCCCGCCAGCCGGTCGCGGCCACGCCGGTAGCGGCGCCGGCCGCGCTGCCAGCCACGCTCGATATCGCCTGGCTGGTACGCAGCATGTTCCGCCAGGCGGCGCTGGGGCCGGTGCCCGGGGGCGGCGTGCTGCCGGCCAGCTGGCTCGATGGCGAGGCGCTCGGCAATGCGCTGCGCACGCTCAGCCGGCAGAACTGCGACAGCCTCCTCAACTACGGCGCGCCGCAGGGTTTTTTGCCGCTGCGCCAGCAACTGCAGCACAAGCTGGCCGCGCTCGAGATCGATGCGCCGCCGGAGCAGCTGGTGACCACGCTCGGCGTGACCCAGGCGCTGGACCTGGTCGCGCGTGAATTCTGCCAGCCCGGCGACACGGTGCTGGTCGACGATCCGGCCTGGTTCCTGATGTTCGGTTCGTTCGCGGCGCTGGGCTTGAAGGTGGTGGGCGTGCCGCGCCTGGCCGACGGTCCCGACCTGGCCGAGCTGGAACGGCTGGCCACGCTGCACCGGCCGCGCCTGTTCGTGATCAATTCGGTGCTGCACAATCCCAGCTCGACCTCGATCTCGGCGGCCAAGGCGTTCCAGGTGTTGCGGCTGAGCGAACAGCACGATTTCCTGGTGGTCGAGGACGATATCTACTGCGACCTGCATCCAGGCGGCGCCACCCGTCTCGCGGCGCTGGATGGTTTGCGGCGGGTGCTGTATCTGGGCGGCTTTTCGAAGTCGATGGCGGCCAATCTGCGGGTGGGGTTCGTGGCCGCGTCGCCGGAACGCGCGGCGCGCCTGGCCGACCGCAAGATGCTGGCCACGCTCAGTACCAGCGACCTGGGCGAGCGGGTGGTGCACAAGATCCTGGGCGAAGGGCATTACCGCAAGCACCTCGACCGGCTGCGCTCGCGCCTCGACGCGCAGCGCCCGCGTGCGCTGCGCCGTCTGGAGGGGCTGGGGATGCGGGTCGAGCCGGCGCCGGCGGCCGGGATGTTTTTATGGGTCGATGCCGGGTGCGATACCAATGCGCTGACTGCGCGGGCGTTGCAGCAGGACCTGGTGCTGGCGCCGGGGAGCCTGTTTTCGCCGGGGCATCAGCCGTCGACGCGGATGCGGTTGAATGTTGCGGCGTTGCAGGATCCGGCGGTGTGGCGGTTTCTGGAGCAGGGGCACGGGTAGTCAGCCGGCACGATCAACCATCCCGCGGCAGCGCGCGCCCGGTGCCGATCTGATACTTCTTGAGCTTGTCGTACAGCGTCTTGCGCGGAATCGCCAGGTGGTCGGCCGCCAGCGCCACGTTATTGTCGGCATCGAGCAGCGCGCGCTGGATCAGGTCGCGCTCGAAACCGTCGACCTGCTGCGGCAGCGACGCTGCGCCAGCACTGGCCCCGGCCCCGGCGGCCGGCACAGGCGGCGCATCCAGCGGCACCACGCCCAGCACCAGCCGGTCCGCAAAATTGCGCAACTCACGCACATTGCCCGGCCAGTCCAGACCCTGCCAATGCACCATCTGCTCGGCCGTCCAGTCCGGCACGGCCCGCCCATACCGCTGCGCCGCTTCCTGCACGAAATGGGCCAGCAACAGCGGAATATCATCGCGGCGCTCGTTCAGGCGCGGCAAATCGATGGTCACCACATTGATGCGGTAATACAGGTCCTCGCGAAACAGCCCTTGCTGGCTCAGTTGCAAAAGATCGGCCTTGCTGGCCGCAATCACACGGCAATCGAGCTGCACCGCTTCATTTGCTCCCAGCCGTTCCAGCCGCCGCTCCTGCAGCACGCGCAGCAGCTTGACCTGCAAGGCCAGCGGCATGCTCTCGATCTCGTCCAGGAACACGGTGCCGCCCTGCGCATATTCGAGCTTGCCGATGCGGCGCTTGTGGGCGCCGGTGAAAGCGCCGGCCTCGTGCCCGAAGATCTCGCTCTCGAATACCGATTCGGGCAGGGCGCCACAGTTCAGCGCGACGAAATTGCCCTTGCGGCCGCTGGCGGCGTGGATCAGCCGCGCCATGACTTCCTTGCCGGTCCCGGTCTGGCCGTTGACCAGGATATCGACATTGGCCGGCGCCACGTTGCGCACGACGGTGCGCAGCCGCTCGATCGCGGCAGACTGGCCGACCAGGTCGGGCAGGTCGGGATGCAGGGCGCGGGCGCTCTTGAGCGCGCGGTTTTCGAGCACCAGGCGGCGCCGTTCCTGGGCGCGGTTGACGGCCTCGGTCAGGCGTTCGGCGGCGAACGGCTTTTCGATGAAGTCGTAGGCGCCGGCGCGCATCGCGTCGACCGCCATGCCGACGTCGCCATGGCCGGTGACCACGATCACCGGCAGCCCGGCGTCGAGCGCCGTCACCTCGGCCAGCAGCTCCAGGCCCGAGCGGCCCGGCAGGCGCACGTCGGTGACGATCACGCCGCCGAAGTCGGCGCGCAGCAGCGGCGCGGCCTGTTCGGCGCTGGCGCAGGCCTGCACGTCGAAGCCGGCCAGCTCCAGGGTTTGCGTGGTGGCCAGGCGCAGCGCGGCTTCGTCTTCGACCAGGATGGCTTGCAGCACATTCATGCGGCGGATTCCTCTTTCGCTAAGGGCAGGCGCAGCGTGAATTCGGCGCCGCCGTTGCCATGGTTGCACGCCGCCAGCCGGCCGTCCATCGCCTGCACGATCGACGACGAGATGGCCAGGCCCAGGCCCAGCCCCTTGCCGGACGGCTTGGTGGTGAAGAACGGCTCGAACAGGTGGGCCACGGCGCCGGCCTCGATGCCGGCGCCCGAGTCGGCGATGCGCACCACGGCATGGTCCGCGTCGCGCGCCAGGGTGACGTCGACCCGGCGCCGGGCCTGGCCTTCGACCGCGTCGATGGCGTTGCGCAGCAGGTTGATCAGGACCTGCTCGATGCGCGCGGCATTGCCGGTCACGCGCAGCGGCGCGGCGTCGGCGTCGATCGCCAGGTCGACCTCATGGCGCCGGAATTCGCTGTCGAGCAGGAAGCAGGAGGCGCGCAGCGATGCCGCCAGGTCGACGCTGCCGAGCGTGTCGTCCTTGCGCGCGAAGCCCTTGAGCTGGGCGATGATCGCGCCCATGCGCGCGCTGGCGTCGCCGATGTGGGCCAGGTTGCCGTCGGCGCGCTCGGCCTGGCCGCGCGCCAGGAAGGTGCGGGCATTGTCGGCGAAGGCGCGGATCGCGGCCAGCGGCTGGTTCAGTTCATGGGTGACGCCGGCCGCCATCTGGCCCAGCATGGCCAGCTTGCCGGCCTGGATCAGTTCACCCTGGGTGCTGCGCAGCATGCGCTCGGTGTCCTTCAGGGTGGCGTACTTGAGTTCGAGGTCGCGGTTGGTGTCGCGCAGCGCTTCGGTGCGCTCGGCGATGCGCCGTTCGAGGTCGTGCGCGGCCCGGTCCAGCGCCGCGCGCGCGGCGACCCGCTCCTGCAGGCGCCGGCGGCGCTGCTGCACGGCCCAGGCGGTCGCGCCCAGGCAGGCCAGCAGCAGGGCGGCGCCCAGCGCCCATTGCAGGCCGGCGCGGGCGGCCGGGTCCTGGTTTGGCGCCAGCATCAGCTGCCAGCCAAGGCTGCCGACCGGCTGAATCACCCAGGCGTCCGGCGGCAGCGTCAGCGGCGCGATGATCTGGCCCATGTATTGCTGGGTACTGGTCAGTTCGGCCCGCGCCGTGGGCGCCAGCGGCTGCAGGCTGTGGTAGCGCCACTGGGGGCGGTTGGTGCGGAAGATGATGCCGTGGCGGTCGGCCAGCATGATCGGCTCTTCGCTGCTGGCCCAGGTGTGTTCGAATTCGTCGAGCGTGATCTTGACCGCGATGACGCCGATGATCTGCGCGCCGGCCCTGCCGCCGCGGTAGACCGGCTGGGCGATGAAGTAGCCCGCCTCGCTGGTGCTGGTGCCGATGCCGTAGAAGCGCCCGGCGCGGCCGGCCAGGGCGGTATTGAAGTAAGGGCGGTACGAGAAATTCTTGCCGACGAAGCCGCGCGGCTGGTCCCAGTTGCTGGCGCCGAGGGTCAGGCCCTTGCGGTCCATCAGGTACAGCGCGCCCACGCGGGCGCGCTCCTGGATCGTTTGCAGGGTGGCGTTCAGGCGCTCGATCGCGACCGCATCGGTCGGGTTGGCCAGCGCAGTGTGTACTTCGGGGATCTGGCCGAGGACGAAGGGGAGCGTTTCGAAGCGGTCGAGCACCGATTGCAGTTCGGGGGCCATCAGCTGCAGCTGCTCCTGCCCGCGGTGCATCAGGTCGGCGTGTGCGCGGCGCGCGCCGAGGGCGTAGGCGGCCGCGATGAAGGCGATGCAGGCGCCGAGCGAGAGCAGGGTGATGAAGAGCTTCTTGGCGCGCATGGGGGAATTGTAGCGTACGCGTAATCTGGCAGGGATGGGGTGTGGGGTGGGCAGGTCTGATCGGGAGGTGTGGCGACGTCGCTTGTTCCGCGCCAGGCCGCGCCCTCAAGACCGTCCGGGATGGGGCGACATCGGCTGTTCCGCGTCAGGCCCGCGCCCTCAAGACCGTCGGGGGGCGACATCGGCTATTCCGCGCCAAGCCCGCGCCTACAAGACCGTCCGGGGTGGGGCGACATCGCTTGTTCCGCGCCAGGCCCGCGCCCTCAAGACCGTCATTCCCGCGCAGGCGGGAATCCAAGTTTGCATGCGTGACACTTCAATGACCGACTGTGGCGGCGCATCGGACTTGGATTCCCGCCTTCGCGGGAATGACGGTTTTTAGGGCTGTCGGACTGGCGTGACAGGCGAAGGGTATTCGCGCGCCTCGCAGGGACAGTCCGACAGCGACAGGCTGCCTTTAATCCACCGCCGCCATGCGCATCTCGTCATTGTGATGGCGCTGCTGCTCTTCCATCACCAGCATGCCGAGTTCGCGCTTGAGCGCGTTGAACTCGGGGGCGGCCGGGTCGCGCATGCGGGGCATGTCGACCAGCATGTCGCGCTTGACCGTGCCGGGGCGGTAGGTCATCACGACGATGCGGTCGGCCAGGTAGATCGCCTCCTCGATGCTGTGGGTGACGAAGATGATGGTCTTCTTCAGCTCGGCCCAGATGCGCAGCAGTTCGTCCTGCAGGTTGCGGCGCGTGAGGGCGTCGAGTGCGCCGAACGGTTCGTCCATCAGCATGATCGGCGAATCGAGCGCCAGCACGCGCGCGATCGCGACGCGCTGGCGCATGCCGCCCGACAGGTCTTTCGGGAAGCGCTGGCGGAAGTCGCTCAATGACAGCATGGCCAGGAGCTTGTCGACGGTGGCGTCGATCTGCTCCTTCGGCATGCCCTTGACTTCCAGGCCGAAGGCGACGTTCTTCTCGACCGTCATCCACGGGAACAGCGCGTATTCCTGGAACACCATGCCGCGCTCGGGGCCCGGACCGGTGATCAGGGCGCCGTCGGCGGTGATGGTGCCGGAGGTCGGCAGCGAGAAGCCGGCCACCGCGTTGAGCAGGGTCGACTTGCCGCAGCCGGATGGGCCCAGCAGGCAGACGAACTGGCCGCGCGGGATCTCGAGGTTGATGTCCTTCAGTGCGACCACTTCGCGCTCGTCGGTGCGGAAGATCTTGTTGACGCCCTGCACAGTGATATGGGTGTTCATCTTAGTTCTCCAGGCCGCGGTGCCAGCGCAGCAGGTGGTTGTTCAGGCGGTTCATGGCGATGTCGATCAGCAGGCCCAGGATGCCGATGCTGATCATGCCGGCGATGATCTTGTCGGACCAGAAGTACTCGCGCGCTTCCAGGATGCGGAAGCCCAGCCCGTTGTTCACGGCGATCATTTCCGAGACGATGACGACGATGAAGGCGGTACCGATACCGATCCGTACGCCCGACAGGATGTAGGGCACGGCGGCCGGCAGCATCACGCGCACGAACATCGTGGTCTGGCTCACGCCCAGGTTGCGGGCGGCGCGGATATAGATGCCGTCCACGTGGCGCACGCCGGCGATGGTGTTCATCAGCACCGGGAAGAAGGCGCCCAGCGCGATCAGGAAGAAGGCTGGCGCATTGCCGAGGCCGAACCACAGGATCGACAGCGGGATGTAGGCGATCGGCGGGATCGGACGCAGCACCTGCATCATCGGGTTGAACCAGTCGTAGGCGCGCTGGTTGGCGCCCATGAACAGGCCCAGTGGCAGCGCCAGGCCGGCGCCGATGGCGAAGCCCACCAGCACGCGGTACATGCTGCTGATGGTGTCGAGGATCAGCTCACCCGAAAACGCCCAGGCCAGCCACGACTCGGTGGCCGGATCATGGGCCGTCAGCGGCAGTGCGTACTCGCCCCATTTCTGCAGCACCGCCATCGGCGACGGCAGCACGATCGGGTCGACCCACTGCATCGATGCGCTCAGCTGCCACAGCGCGATCACGATGATCGGCACCACGGCGCCCACGCCGATCTTGCCCCATTCACGATTGTTCATATTCAAGTCCTTGTGCGTGACGGGTTACTGGATGTTCAGGCTTTTCTTGGCGTTGTTCAGCAGGTCGAGCTTGACCCACTCGGTTGCCACCGGCGGCTTGCGCATGCGGCCGACGCCGGTCTTTTCCATCACGTCGGTCGTGACCTGGATGTGTTCGGCGGTGATGTCGTAGGTGAAGGGCGAGTTGCTGATCGCGTCCTTGTAGTCCTGGGTGGTGATCTGGTTCTTGAAGATCACTTCGCGCACGTATTTTTCGGCGACGGCTTCGTTGTCGATGAAGGTCTTGGTGGCCATCACGAAGCAGTTCATGAACTTGGCGGCCAGTTCCGGCTTGTTCTTGTAGAACGCTTCGCTCATCACCATGGTGCGCACCGGCTCGCCGATCGGGGTATCGTACGGCTTGATGACTTCGACGCCATAGCCGGTGTTGATGGCTTGCGACGACTGCGGTTCCGACTGCATGATCGCCTGCAGGTTCTTGCCCAGCAGCGCCTGGTTCAGGTCCGAGAACGCCAGGAACACCAGCTGCACGTCCTTGCCCGGACGGTCCGAGGCGGTCAAGCCGTGCTTGGCCAGTTCGGCCATCAGCAGCACTTCGTGGATGCCGCCGCGGGTCACGCCGACCTTTTTACCCTTGAGGTCCTTGACCGACTTGATGTTGGCGTCGGGACGCGCGACCAGGCGCGCGCCGCCCTGGGCGAAGCCGGCCACGACATAGATCGGGGCGCCGTTGGCGCGGCCCTGGATCGCCGCCTCGGAGGCGGTGGCGCCGACGTCGAGTTCCTTGGCCAGGATCGCCTGCATCACGTCCGGGCCCTTGGCGAAGATGTGCTCTTCGACCTTGATGCCGCATTTCGGCGCGATTTCCTTGATATACGAGACGGCGCCGTAGTGGGCGAACTTGAGGTTGCCGAGGCGGACCACGTCCTGGGCCTGGGCGGCGCCGGCGCACAGGGCGGCGATGGTGAACGGGATCAGGGCAGCTTTTTTCATGGATTGTCTCCGGGTTGGTTATGCCCGGTTATTAGCAGAATCCATGCCAGATATTCACGAAACGCTAACCCCATGATTCGATTTGGTTATTGCATCGCAGCAAAGAGAACGCGGGTTGGCGGTTTCTGGAAAACCGCAAAGCGCTGTGCGGATTGTCGCCGCACAGCGCATCCGGTACGCCTCAGGGCTGGGCGTCCGGACATCCGGCCGGCATCGATTTCATCGCTTCCTCGATCTGCGCCGGCGTCATGTCGCGCACGTGGGTGGCGATCGACCAGCGGTGGCCGAACGGGTCGACCAGCATGCCGAAGCGGTCACCCCAGAAGGCGTCGGCCAGCGGCATCAGCGGCGTGGCGCCAGCCGCCAGCGCCCGGTGCCAGGCGGCGTCGGCGTCCTCGACATACAGATGGACCCCGACCGGCGAACCTTTCAGCGCCAGCGGGCCGAGGCTGTTGAACTCGGGGAAGTCGTCGCTCAGCATGATCATGGCGTTGCCGATGCGGATCTCGGCATGCAGGATCTTGCCTTCCGGGCTGGCCATGCGGGCGACTTCGACGGCGCCGAAGGCCTCCTGGTAGAACGCCAGCGCCTTGTCGGCGCCTTCGCAGGTCAGGTAGGGCGTGACGCTGGTGAAATTTTCGGGGATGGGACGGACTGCCTGGCTCATGGTGTACTCCTGTCGTGGTGGATGGTGCTGGTTGACGACGAACGGGTGCCACAAACTTCGACATGCATGGCGGGTAATGATGACCTGCCAAGTTTTCTTATCGAAAGACTCTTGAAAACCGCCACGGCATCCGCATATCGGTCCGAGTCGATTAACCCCCTGATTCTACGAGGAACAAGATGGCGAATGCCGAAAAAGAAACCCTTGGCTTCCAAGCGGAAGTAAAGCAGCTGCTGCAACTGATGATCCACTCCTTGTACTCGAACAAGGAGATCTTCCTGCGCGAACTGATCTCGAACGCGTCCGACGCCGCCGACAAGCTGCGCTTCGAGGCGATCAACAACGACGCGTTGTACGGCAACGACCATGAACTGAAGATCAAGGTGGCCTTCGACAAGGACGCGAAGACCATCACGATCTCGGACAACGGCATCGGCATGAGCCGCGACGAAGTCATCTCGCACCTGGGCACCATCGCCAAGTCGGGCACCAAGGAATTCTTCAGCAAGCTCTCGGGCGACCAGCAGCAGGATGCGGCCCTGATCGGCCAGTTCGGCGTTGGATTCTACTCGGGCTTCATCGTGGCCGAGAAGATCATCGTCAATACCCGCCGCGCCGGCGCGTTCGCGTCCGAAGGCGTGCGCTGGGAGTCGACCGGCGAAGGCGACTACAGCATCGAGCAGATCGAAAAGACCGGCCGCGGCACCGACGTGATCCTGCACCTGCGCGCCGGTGAAGAAGAACTGTTATCAAGCTGGAAGCTCAAGTCGATCATCCGCAAGTACTCGGATCACATCTCGCTGCCGATCGTGATGCAGAAGGAAGAGTGGGACGAAGAGAAGAAAGAAACCGTCGTGCGCGACGAGCTCGAGACCGTCAACCAGGCCAGCGCGCTGTGGGCCCGTTCCAAGAGCGACATCACCGAAGAGCAGTACAACGAGTTCTACAAGCACGTTTCGCACGACTTCCAGGACCCGCTGACCTATACCCACAACCGGGTCGAGGGCCGCAGCGAGTACACCCAGCTGCTGTACGTGCCGGCGCACGCGCCGTTCGACCTGTGGGACCGCAACAAGCGCGGCGGCATGAAGCTGTACGTCAAGCGCGTGTTCATCATGGACGACGCCGAACAGCTGATGCCGACCTACCTGCGCTTCATCAAGGGCGTGATCGACTCGAGCGACCTGCCGCTGAACGTCTCGCGCGAGATCCTGCAGGAGTCGCGCGACGTGCGCGTGATCCGCGAAGGCTCGACCAAGCGCGTGCTGGGCATGCTCGAATCGCTGGCCAATTCGGAAGAAGGCGTCGACAAGGACAAGTACACCACCTTCTGGAAGGAATTTGGCCAGGTGCTCAAGGAGGGCATCGGCGAAGACACCGCCAACAAGGACCGCATCGCCGCGCTGCTGCGCTTCGCCTCGACCGCGAATGACAACGCCGACCAGACCACCTCGTTCGCCGACTACGTCAAGCGCATGAAGGAAGGCCAGGACAAGATCTATTACGTCACGGCCGACAACTACGTGGCCGCGAAGAACAGCCCGCACCTCGAGATCTTCCGCAAGAAAGGTGTCGAAGTGATCCTGATGACCGACCGCGTCGACGAATGGATGCTGTCGTTCCTGTCCGAGTTCGAGGGCAAGGAGCTGGTGTCGGTGGCCAAGGGCGGCCTCGATCTGGGCGCGCTGGAAGACGAAGCCGAGAAGAAGGAGCATGCCGAAACCGAAGCCGGCTACAAGGAACTGGTCGAGAGCATGAAGGGCGCCCTGGGCGACAAGGCCAAGGACGTGCGCGTGACCTTCCGCCTGACCGATTCGCCGGCCTGCCTGGTGGCGGATGACAACGAATTGTCGGGCAACCTGCTGCGCATGCTCAAGGCGGCCGGCCAGGACGCGCCGGAATCGAAGCCGATCCTCGAGATCAACCCGAACCACCCGCTGGTGCAGCGCCTGAAGTATGAAGCCACCGACGGCGCGCACTTCGGCGACTGGTCGCACATCCTGTTCGACCAGGCCGCCCTGGCAGAAGGCGGTAGCCTGTCCGACCCGGCGGCGTTCGTGAAGCGCCTGAACGAGATGCTGCTGGCGACCGTAAAATAATCGCCGAGGCGGGAATGATGTGGGGTGGACGGGTCTCCCGTCCACGCGTTCAACGAACGTCTGAACCGCGGGTGGTTCGAACTGCACGCGCCGCTTGAACGCGTGGACGGCACAGCCGTCCACCCCACATCATCTGCATCATCTGCATCACCTGCATCACCTGCATCACCTGCATCACCTGCATCACCTGCATCACCTGCATCGCCTGCATCGCCTGCATGATCGGAATAACAAAAAGCCGGGACAGCAATGTCCCGGCTTTTTTTCATTCAAGGCCCGCTCAGAACGCTGCGGTCAGCGTCAGGTTGACATTGCGCGGTTCGCCGTACCAGTTGCTGCCGCGCTCGGTGCCGAGGGTGCGGTAGTAATGCTTGTCGAAGATATTGCCCATGCCCAGGGCTGCCTGCAGCGTGGGCCTGATGCGGTAGGCCACGCGTCCCGACCACACCGCGTAGCCGGCCTGTTCGAAGCGCAGGTTGCCGTTGGTCTTGTAGCTCATGCTCTGGGCGTTGACGCCGCCGCCGAAGGTCCAGGCTGAATTATCCGGGGTCCAGCTGGTCCAGATGCGCGCCAGGTGGCGCGGCGTGAAGCTCGACAGCGGCTGGTTCTCGTTGGCGCTCGGGGCGCCGCTGGCGGTGCGGTCGTGCAGGTACTCGGTCTGGTTCCAGGTGTAGCCGGCGCTGATCTGCCAGCCCGGCAGCAGCTGGCCGGACAGCTCGGCATCCAGGCCCTGGCTGCGCACCTTGCCATCGGCGATATAGCAGGCGCCCAGCGTCGGCGAGCCGGCGCACGGGGTCGGGTTCGACGGATCGGTCTGCGAGCGGTTTTCTTCCAGGACACGAAACACCGCCAGCGCGGCGTTCAGGCGGCCGCCGTACAACGCGCCCTTGATGCCGGCTTCGACATTGTTGCCGGTGGCCGGGTCCAGGCGCTCGCCGCTGGCGGTGAACAGCGTCGCCTGCGAGCGGAAGATTTCGGCGTAGCTCAGGTAGCCCGTCCACTCCGGCGCGAAGTCCCACTGCAGCGCGGCGTAGGGCGTGAACTCGCCATTCTGCCTGCTCGGCTGGGTGCTGTAGGTGTTGGTCACCAGGTTCAAGACCGAGCTCTTCCAGTCGCTGACACGGCCGCCAACGCTCAGCTTGACGTCGTCGAGCAGGGCCAGGCGCAGCGAACCGTACAGGCCGGACTGCTCGAGCGCGGTCAGCGTGTGGGTAGCGGCCCGCGCCGGCAGGTTCGGCGCGGTCGCATAGTCCATCGGATTGAAGGTGAACGGATCGACGACCGGATTGGCGACCGTGTACAGCTGGCTGGTGCTGTCGAAGTCGCGCTGCATCCAGTTGCCTCCCAATAGCACGTCGTGGCGGCGGCCGAAGGCATTGAAGCTGCCTTCGAGCGTGACGTCGGCGCCTTTCTGCTCGCCCAGCAAGCGGGCGTCGAACGAGGACAGCGTCGGGCCGGTATTCGTGGCGCGATTGACCGCGCCGAAGGCCGAACCGCTCAGGTCGTAGTTGTCTTCGCGCATGCGGGTAAACGCCACGCGCAGCTTCCAGTCGTCGTTGAAGCGGTGCCTCAGGTCGGCGAAGGCGGTGGTCGAGACGATGCTGCTGTCCGACCAGGCCGCGTTCAGGTAGGCCGAGCGCGGCAGCCCGAGGTCGCCGCCGTCGGCGAAGCGCGGCAGGCCGCCGTAGAACGGCGTCGACTGGTTTTCTTCTCGGTGGATGCCGGCGCCGAGGGTGGTCGACGGCGCCAGGTCGGCCTCGACCACGGCGTACACCACGCCGCGCTGGGCGTTGGCGACGTCGTAGAAGAACTTGCGGTCTTCGTAGGCGCCGATCACGCGCGCGCGCACGCTGCCGCTGTCGTTCAGGACCCGGGTCGCGTCGACCTGGGCGCGGTAATTGTCCCAGCGGCCCGCGTTGGCCTGCACCTCGGTGCGGTCGACCTTGAGCGGACGCTTGCGCACCAGGTTGACGGTGCCGCCAGGGCTGCCGGCGCCGTTGAACAGGCCGGCCGGGCCGCGCAGCACTTCGACCTGTTCGAACACCGACAGGTCGGGGCTGATCAGGAAGCCGCTGCCGCGCTGGGTGGCGACGCCGTCGTACTGGATCGTGTCGACCTGGAAGCCGCGCGAATAGAAGGTGCGTTCGTGGCTGCTGCCCTGTTCGACCACCAGGCCGGTGACGTTGGAGAGGGCTTCGTCGAGGGTGCGCAGGTTCTGGTCGTCCAGGCGCTGGCGGGTGACGACCGATACCGATTGCGGCGTCTCGCGCAGGCTGGCGCTGCCCTTGGCGACCCCGGCGGTATCAACGCCGTAGCCGTTTTGCAGGCGGTCGGCGCTGACCGTCACGGTCGACGCGGCTGGCAGCTCATCGGGGACGTCGGCCGCATGGGCGCTGTGGGCAGGATAAGCGAGGGCGAGCGCAAGGGCGATGGCAAGCGCGAGCGGAAGGCGCATCGGGACGGTCATGCTGGTCTTTCTGGTGGCAGGTGGAAGGGCGCACGCACCAGACACGGACGATTTGGCGAATGCAAATGATAATAATTCGCATTCTGATGGTTATCTGTCTTTTATGCAACCCGCGTGGATGGGGCCGACAAAGCGACGAGGTGTTCGGCAGCGTACGGTGTGCGCCTGTGCGGCAGGTTATATTGCAACGCAACATCGCGAGCCGAACAGCGCAACAGCCCACAGCCCACAGCCATGGCCAGACTCTCACCGGGCGTCAAATTACTACGCAGCCTTGCGCGCACGGCAAAGGCGCAGCGCAAGATGATGACGACCTTGCTGGGCGCGGCCACGATCGCGCCGCCCAAGCTGCCCAAGCTGCCCAAGCTGCCCAAGCCACGCAAACCATCCAGGCCACCTGAACCTCCGCACAAGCCACGCCCGTCAGCGGCCGCGGCGCCGCTGCCGGCGCCGACAGGAGACTGGCTGATGGGGCGGCACCTGCCGACCGCGCTGGCAGGACCTGGCATGGATTACTGGCTGTACCTGCCGCGCACGCAGCCTGACGCGGCGGCGCAGCGTGGCTGGCCGCTGGTGGTAATGCTGCACGGCTGCCAGCAAAGCGCGACCCAGTTCGCCGATGGCACGCGCATGAATCGGCTGGCCGACAGCAAAGGCTATGCGGTGTTGTATCCGCAGCAGTCGATCGGCGCGCATGCGCAGGGGTGCTGGCGCTGGTACGACCGGGCGACCCAGCAGGGTGGCGGCGACACGGCGCTTCTGGCCGACCTCGTCACTGCGGTGTGCGTGAAGCACCGGATCGACCGGCGCCGCATCTATGCCTGCGGCCTGTCGGCCGGCGCCGGCATGGCGGCGGTGCTGGCCCTGAATCATCCCGAACTGATCGCCGCGGTCGGCCTGCATTCGGCGCCGGTGTTGGGGGCCGGCCACAGCACCGTCGGCGCATTGCGGGTCATGCGCCATGGCGCGCCGCTGGCGGGCGATACCGCGATCGACGAGGTGCTGGCCCGGCGCCGCGCGCAGGTTGTGCCTGGCGGGCCTGGCGTGCCGGGCGGGACGATGCCGATGCCGCCGATGCCGGCGATCCTGATCCAGGGCGCGGACGACCAGGTGGTGCACCCGGTCAACCAGCAGCACCTGGCGCGCCAGTGGCTGCAACTAAATAATCTGGGCGCAGCGCCGGCCCGGATCACCGTCAAGCCGGCCGGCCGTGGCGGCAGCCGCAACGCCCATGAAATCCACGACTACCTGGTGGGCCGCAAGCCGCTGTTGCGGGTGGCGCGGATCGCCGGGCTTGGCCACGCCTGGAGCGG
>Ga0265797_10005147_pt1 | contig 19333 bp, 8 predicted proteins | sample P2T30metagenome_FD_192433 | JGI IMG/M metagenome (GOLD analysis project Ga0265797, IMG submission 192433) | Plant litter microbial communities from East Loma Ridge, Irvine, California - P2 T30 | ecosystem: Environmental > Terrestrial > Plant litter > Unclassified | place: USA: California... | reverse complement strand
GGCGAAGGCGTTGGAGGCACATATCAAGAGTCAGCACCTGGAAGTCAAGCCCTACACCTGCCCTCGTGTGGATGAAGAGACAGGCGAGAGATGCACGAGTGGCTTTCAGACTGAGGGAGCATTGCAGCGGCATATGCAAAGGGCACACGCATACACGCAAGAGCAGGGTCACTTCTGCATGCTATGCGTGACTGGTACGGAACCGGAAACAATGCAGACCGAGTCTGGGGAAACAGTCACAGTTCCCGCGCAACTTCCGTCATTCGCTACGAAAGAAGAGCTAGAGGCGCACACGAGTGAGTGCCACCCACCTGTGTGTGCAGAGTGCGGCCAGAAGTTCAAGACTGCATCCAATCTAAAGACGCACTTCGACACAGCACATGGCGACCCACAAGAACAATCGCAGTATGCTTGTCCCAGACTAGGCTGTGAGAGTGTCTTCAACCGGAAACACAACCTCACTGTCCATATCCAGACCGTCCACGATAAACAATTCAAGTACTCGTGTACATCAGATGCTCTGCAGAATTCCAAACACGCAGATCTGAAAGCCTGGAATGGCGAGAATGCATGCGGCGCTTCCTTCAAAGCGAAGTCGTCTCTCGATCAGCACGTACGGACACACCACCTTGGTCTCGGCAACCGCAAACAGTTGCGAAAAGCTGCAAAGTCAAAGAAGAAGTCAGAGCCCTCGATGCTGACCATGCTTACTGGAGTTGGCTATGAACAAGGCCGAGAGATCCCTTGTTTGGTCAAGACATGTGAGTATCGCTTCTACATGGACCGTGATCTACGACGTCATCTGCTCGCCGAACACAACATCCCCGAGGATGAGATTGAGGAGATGATTCAAGAGCGTGACGCCATTAGTGGAGGACAGTTCTGGATTGGTGGTTTCGATGATTCGATGAATATGTTCGACTCTGTTACGCCAAGCATGCCAGAGACGCCGGTTCAATATTTCATGGAAGGTAACACCTCCGTGCTACCTTACCCTGATCCTAAGGCCATGGATGCACATCATGGCTTCTTTGACCAGCAGTTCGATCAGCTCTCACTTCTAAAGGACGATAATGAGATGGATGTAGCAATGGGCTTGGATCATCTGCCACCAGCTATGGATGCCCAAGAGGGCTTGCAATGGGATATGCTAGCTCCAGTCGAGCAATACAACAGCGATCTCACTCGGGGCTGAGATTTTATCGTCGGCCGCGACTGCTGCACGACCGGCATCAAAAGCCAATGGGCATTTTGGAAGGCTGTCTGGAGGATAGTGATGTTTCTACGAGTTACGATCTAGCATGATACCCATATAGCAATCTTACATTTTCGATTACTTGCAACTCTCTTCTGCTACCCTCGCAATGACGCCATGAATTCTGTTTGCAGTTCACAATGTTATGTCAGAAAAAAAAAGCCATCTTTCGCACATGCCTGCGGGAACCAATACTCACACCATAGCATAATAAACGCATATTTCCTCTTTCGGTCAGCTTCATGCCAAGCCGTCGATTCTAGTGAACGACGTTCGTTCGCTATTTAATCGCCGTAGGGGCGGGAAAATGCTCCGCAAGGGCGGAGAGCTGCTCCGAGCGACTGGCTTGCTAACACTAGTCCGTCTAGACTACCACACCACCACCTCGCTCGTAGCAGCTTATGCAGACAGTCTGGAGCTTGGGCCGCCTGCACCCCACCCAAAAGATGTTCCCAACTGTCAGGGTGAGCCTTCTCTGCACCCAAAAGTCTGGGTCACTACGCAACTGGGACCCGGAACGTGGTGTAGTGATCTCAAGCTTCGTCGTCGACGGAGTTTCAGTACAACATAACATTGTATATCTAGCTATCCAACCAAACGAGATTTTTGGTCTGTTACATGCGGAATCTAGCATATTATATCCGAGAAAAAGATGGAGGAAACGCGTGTTCGTGTGCGCAAAGGGGTATATAGTCGCGAAGATACAAACCCGCCAATGCAGCAAAGAATGGAAGATGATTCCATGTCGGCGCCTGTGCCCGATATAACGCCACGCTGTAAGACGATAACAACAATGATGACGACGCCCAGAGTGAAGCCACTTTGGTAACATCAAAAGCGGAATCTGAGAAAGAATATGTACGAGAACCTGAGGGGAAGACATGTCGCAGCCTCAAGCTGCAGCCTTGACATATCGAGCAAGCGAACTTGCTTCGGGTATGGAAATGGCATGATCCGCTTTGCGAGACGGCCAGTCCTCATGTTCGAGTTCCGCCGTCAGAGTCGTGTTGTGTTGCGCTTCCCAGTCTCGTCGCCACATCTCAAATTTGAGATCCCACCTCTGCAACAGCCTCTTTCGTCTCACTTCAATGACTGCGTCAAGCCTCTCCAACTCTTTCTGATATTCAGCCTCTTTCCTGATTTTTTCATTTTCATGATCTACAAGTAGTTGTTGCAGCTCTGCTTCCTGCGTTTCTATCCTTCGTTTTGTGTCCAGCTCTTGCCTTGCCCGTAAGACGTTGATCGCACTCGCGTGCTTTCTTGGGAGATCCTGTTGAATCATTCTTTGACGATCTAGCTTCTTGAAGTCTTCTTCTGACACAGTATGCGCGCGCTCCTCATCGTTTCTTGTACCCAAGCAGTAAGCCTCGATATACTTTAATGCTGTTGCTACGTTTTGTGTTTCCTGGGATTGCGCTTTCAGAAGGTCATGTTCAGCGAGGAGCTGTCGTTCTTCTAGCCGCTCGAGGTCCTCGTTGTGCTGCAGAGGTTTAGTCATCTGACATGTATCACGATAGTTCGATTCACACATACCTTTTCAGCTCGCTCCTCTCTCTTGATCCTATATTGCGCCTCTAGAAGCACCATCGAGCACCGATGGTACGTTGACAAAGCTTTTCTCTGATTGCACTCGAAAGAAGAAACACGTTCAAACTGCTCCTTTTGTTGTGTCCTGAAGCTCTTGAAAGCCTCGTTCGCCAACGCTGAGTCAATATTGATCGCCTCGTGCCGGCTGCGTCTGGCTGGGACTTGCGCCAAAGCAGAAGGCTTTTCTGAACTTGGAAGATTCTTGGTTGGATGTGGCGGGTCGGCAGTTGATATTGCGATCTCACAATAGCCAGAGTCACGGAAAGCGGAGTCGGACAGGTCGACAGCATGATCCATAGCAGGCTTAGTCTCTTCTTTCGTCTGAACGATCTCCAATACTGAGCGCGGTATTACGCTTCCACAGCACTCGGGCGTAACATGTGAGCCTCTCTTTGACGCCTCCTGTATATGCGCGCGGATATCGTAGTCAGACAACGTGTGACCGCATGCCAGCTTTGCGCCTCGTGGCTTGCTGTGGTGTCCATGGTGTGAGGCCGACGTAGTGCAAGTGCTACTGGAAAGATTTTAGCAAGAGGGTTACAATATTCACTGACCCTGACATACCCCGAGTCTCTTCGGAACATGGAGAAGATGGCGGAGCTACGTTTCTTCCGCGAGTGCGCTTGCCGTGACGATGTCGAGCTAGAAACGACAGAAGGAGCGATGGACAGTGTCGATGATTGCCTTGACTTGAAGTCACACTCAGGACGTTCAGCGACGGTTTTAGTGTTCTCGACAATACATGTAGGCTGTGGAAGCGTTGCGGGCACTCTCTTCGTGGTTGAGCCGTCGCTAGAGAATAGATGGTCTCTTGATGTCCGGGAAGGCGCCGAGGTGAAGCTTGTTGACTGTGTTTCCTGGGAGTGAATTGAGCGGGAACTCCTCTGATCGCTGTCCAACGTCATAGTCGAGATTGCACGAGAAATGGTTTTGGGCGGGGGTACGAAGCGATAAGGATCCGGGATACCGGATTCGCGAGCAAGCAGGGCCAACTCAGCGTCGAGATGGTCTTCATTCTGATTCATAGGCAGGCCCAGGGCTTCGGAGAGATAGACAGCATCGTCGAATATGGGAGCCGTGCCGAGGGCGGCGGTTTCGTCCCATATGCGGTCGGGCATTGCGCCGGAGCGCGCATGCACTTGCCTGTTGGTTGATGTCAAGAGTTCGCTACCAAGACATGCGGGCGGCGGCGAAGGGGTTGTGTCTCTTTGCGTAGGACAGAGGCGTCAGAGGCGCAAGGGCCGGCACACACAATCTTGGGCGACTAACGGAGGGGTGCAGCAGAAACAGGGCGGATCAGGTGTCGAGGTCGCAAGTCGGTGTGAGAGTGTGGTTGACATACGGATGGAAGGAGAGGGCGCTAGTGAGATAGAAGACGCCCACACGCCCACTCTGCAGCAGGTGGATCATCTGCTGATGCTGCATTCAGCATGTCGCTTGCATGCCATCCCACTCGCCCGAATCCAAAATGACATCTGTTCAAGGCCGCTAATGAGTTTGCGCCCGTCAAACTAACGCAGCTATCCGGCCGATGTTGCGCCGTTCTTTTCGTCATGTCGCACTTCCCAGCTTTCGCACCGCCAATGGGGCGACCTAGTGACGATCTAACAACCGTTGTTATCACCTCCGGCCTCTCCTGGAGGTGGCATGCATAGTTCGGCGCCTGTCAACCGTCTTCCTACGACTCATAGCGGTGTAGCCGGAGTACTTACCCGGTAGTTCACCAAGTGATTGACGTATAGCTTCGGCATTGCAGCTTAGTTCCCACCCGTTCCGACGTCAAGACTGGTCGCGCTGATGTACATACTAGCGGCGGACATTGGGGGCATCCTTGAGTCACCGGTCATATGTACTTTCTTTGCGACGTTGGTGATACGGCGCAAAGACTTTTCCACAGCGAGCAGCCGTAAATGTGGATAACCGCGCAGTTTGGTTTCATCCCATGGTCGATCGCACCGTTGCCTTGATCGATGACGCATGTGGTGGTGATGATCTTCGGCGCGTACTCCCGTCGAGCAAAAGCAGATGTGCACCCGTCACAGCACTCTGTTGAAGACATGTTCAAATTCACAAAAGAGTAAAAGCTGTCCATTCCGAGCATCGTCGCAATGATGCTGCTACTACTCTAAGCGACCATGTACCGACCCGCATGTTGTACATATGCAGCCAAGGCCCGCAAGTGAAGATCGGATAGTGCACAGACATGGATCGGGCTACTGGATACATAGACCCCCACATTCGGGATAAAAAGTCTCAAGGTGTTGCACGTGAAAGAGAAATAAGCTTCATTAATAGTGACTTAACCGGCCTGCTCATGACGTAATGGTGTTCATGGGAGCGTAGGTACAAAAGGAACAAACGATAAAAAGTATAGATACAAGTGAAAAAGAGTGCAGCGTTGTATGCAACAGCTTCTCTACCAGGACGATGCCAGACCGAGCTGGTGATGGTGCCTCTAGTCTTCCTGAACGCCGGAACATGCCATAACATTGAAGCGCAAATCTATCCGGAAATGAGTACCCAGAGTAAAAAGACTGCGCCTTGTTAGCTTTCTGATCATGCATTGGAGATGGAAGACACGTACAAATCATTAGCACACCGAACATCTTTGCAACAAGCCACCTGTTACCCTGCACACGGCTCCAGTACTTCATCAATTCGCGTTGGGCACCCTCGACATTGTCTACAACGTCCTCAGTGTTGGCGTCGATACGCTGGATCTGCTCTCCTTGTTCAGATACCATCTGGGCGAGCTGACTGAAGATGCCTCCTAGCTCTTGAATGGTAGACTCTATCGACTCGATTGCCCGTCCTCTCTCTTGAATGTATGCGTTCTGGGGCTGAGCTTCTTCCATCAGCAGCATCTGTGCATCCGATTGGGGACCGCCTCGCGTCAGAGCCGACGAACCGGAAGGCTCGAGCGAGAGCAGGTCTTGCTGCACTGCGCTAGTATTGCGGCCAAAACCTCCGGGAGAGCGGCCTCGCTGGGGTGTTTGGTATAACGGGGAATCGGTCCTGCCTGGCTCGAGGCTGCTGTGGGATTGCTGGGCAGCTGTTGACAGAAATTGTTCGGTGCGCGACCGCGATGCCTGCATGTTCTTTGTCCGCACTTCGAGGACATCCTTGAAGTTCATTCCCACGTTTTGTAGTTTGTCTTTTAGCAGTCCCACGACATTGCTGTTGTGCTCTCCCTCTTGATCCACACCAGGTTTCGACTTGGGGTGTTGCTTGGAGTTCATCTGTTGGAGAGCCTGCACCTGGCCTGACAGGGCGGTCATATCTTGCTTGATGACAAAAGTGAGCTCGTCAAACTCGACGGGCCGATCGTCAAAAAGCGTCTTGCGCTTGGCCAGCTGTGAGAGGCGCTCGAGCTTCTGCATGGTGCTTGCGACACCTCGGGCAACGTCTGCGGCATTGCGCGCAAACTCGGAGCGTTGACGCCGTGGGTTGGCATTTGCCTGTGCCTTCTCTTGCTGTGTGAGGAGCGACTGCCGTTGCGCGCCCGTCTTGGATTGTGCCTGCCGTCGCTGAGCCTGCGCAAGAATAGAGCGGAACTCGTCGGTGCGGTCTTGTATCGATACGGCCATGGCGACGGTTTGTTGTGTTGTGTGTAAGCGGAAAAGGGGAGGCGCACACCACCTGTCGGCAGAACAGCGAGGCTGTGCGGATGCGGATGCGCTGGAAGGGTGGAAGTTGCACCGGGGTAGAAGACGGATGTGCGCTCAGTTGGTGGAATGCTCAAGCCGCGTCTCTCGTAGTATCAGGACAGCAATGGCAAGGCCGAAGGGTGTTCTGATCCGACGCGGAAGTCTGCCCGGGTACGTGGCGTAGGGGAAATGACTGCGGTCACTAGTTTTCACTCTAGCGTTGGACGGGATTTCGGGGGACGCAGACGTGCGTGCTGGTGGATCGAGTTGTCCGTGGGGGGAGGTCGAGCAGCAAAAAGTGGAATATGTTGAGGGTTGAAGCGCGGGCTGGGGTGAATTGGGGAACGTGGCCCATGTCACGTCCTAATTTAGGGCTGTCGTCTGCGCCACACCTGACGGGGCTGCAATCCGATAGTGGCACTGGCCTTTGAGCCGTAGAGCCGTCAAGCCGCGCGGAGAATTGGTGCTGTGACGAAATTGATGGACTGTAGTGAAGCTGCAATCACTCTTCATCCCTCTGCTCATTTCAACTCTACCGTGGGTGTGCGATTCTTGGTCTCATTTCAGGTCGGGCCTTCAGCACGCGCAGCAGGTGACGTTATCCCGGAAGCTTGGTCGAACCCGCAGCCAGTCCCTCCCGCCTTGCTCCAGCCACGCTGTCTATCACCATCGCTCCGGCTGTCAACCACCCCCTCAGTGCTGCAATCGCGCACCACCCAGCCAGCACCTTTGTCGCAGTGTCTGTCTCGGTAGACATCCTCTCACCTCCCTGGATTGCATGCGCTGTAGGATATAGCTGGTTTTGGGCTCCGCCCTAGTAGAGCTAGAGTGGTGTGCACATCCTATACCCCGACTTTGATACTACTCCAGCATGTCCGGCCCATTCCGCTTCCAGGCGGAAGAAGCTAGGTCACCACTGTAGGTGGCAACTATACACATGCAGTATGCATCCATAGACTGACTCGTGCTAGCGACCGGAGCGCGTCGCCCTTCTCCGCAGGCCAGCCCGTGTCATTCAAGACCAACGTCAATCGTGCCAAAACAAAGAAATGGGTGCAGGCGAAGAAGAACGCCTATGATGGCGATGACTGGGGCGACTATGACGAGTACGACGAGTACGGCGTTAACCAGGAGCCGCAACAGTCACAAGCGCCGGCGCAGCGATACTATGCCCAGCGTCTAGAGCAGCCGTCGCGCAGCTTCACCGACCCTTCGCAGCAGGCGCCTCTCCCAAAAGGCCGGAGGAATTCATTTGAGCACGGAGAAGAACAGCGCGCCTTCTCCTCAACGATACCACACCCCCAGCACAATTACGGCCAACAGCATGAAGAGCCACGGATACAGACAAATGTTGGTGGCTATGGTCAGGGCTACGACACAGGAGAGAGAGGCGACTTCAGCCCTTCTGCCATGCCCCCGCCCCTTCAGACACGCATATCACAGGTCCCTGCTGATTTCACTCCACCCATCAACACCCAGTTCCCTCCTCGCAAGAGCAGCATAGGCCAGGGAGACATGCCAGCGCCGACTTCCCCTCGATCTCGTCAGGGCAGTCAATCCGACAAGCCGCTGCCTTTCATCAGGCCAGCGGACATCTACAAGCGGCATGAGGAGGAGCGGCAACGTGCTTCGCTAGAATCGTCGCGACCAAGTCTGGACTCCCTATCTTCCCCAACACGAGACAACATCACCTCTCCTACAGAAGGTGGAAGATCGCTGCAGCCCATGGAAACTGTCGCCGAGCGCAAGAGCGAGTACTATCTGCCTGACTACGATGCAGCAGCCCCGCACCAAGACAAACCGCAATTCCACCAAGACCAGTCTCTTGCGTCACCCCAGGATGACCAGGGCCTACGGTCCGTCGTCGACCAAGCCTTCACTCGCGCTGATGAAAACCGCTCGGTTCCGCCAACACCCATATCAAACGACAACGATTCGAGTTCGGACCTGTTGAGAAGCAATACTGGGAGTACATCGGGGATCAGTCCAATTATGAGCCGCGTACCCAGCTCTGCAGCGTCTGCACTGAGGAACCGTAACCAGGCCGAAGGTAGTACACCCGCTATTGCAGAAGAACCTAGTGAAACTACGACGCCCATCACCCAGCCAACATCCGCCAATGTTATCGAGCCAATGCACCACGTTCCACGGAAACCCTCGCCAGGTCACAATCGCAACTTCTCCAACTCTTCCATACCGCGCAGCGGCCTTGCTACGCCCACACGTGGTGACAGTCCTGCTCGTTCGCCTGTCTTAGCACCGAGCAGGGACGTGCCCGAACCAGAATCCGCTCTTGTTACAACGGAAAGCAACGAGGCGCCCGACGCGATGGAGGGCGGTCTCCAAGGTCCATCTTCTGCCTATGCTACTCGCGAAGCAGACATCGCCACTGCCGCGAGAAACGGGCCAGACAATGGTGCGTCCGAACTCGGTGCAGCAGAGCTTCGGTCACAAGACACCTTCCTGGAATCGCATAATGCGCAAAGCCCTGTCGACGATGTTTTGCCGCGCGATCGCTCCGAGTCTCCAAGCAAAGGCCGTGTGCAAGCGTTGGCTGGTAAATTTGGAGAGGTAGCTTCGTCAAGACGTGGTTCCACACAGTCCAATCGCTCAAGGAACAGCATTCAGTCGTGGGAACGGAGCAATGACAACTCACGTGCGGGGTCTCCAACGAAGACTACCCATTCGAGACACAGCAGTCCTGTCAAAGAATTCCGCCCTCATCTCCCAGGCCAATGGGAATCGTACGCAACCACGGCTATGACACCGTCAGATTACGGTGAGCAAGATCGTGGATTGAGCCTCGACACCAGTGGCACAAACTCACTCAATAAAACTGACCTCACGCCAACAACGCCCAAGCACCCAGTCGCTGGCGTATCTGCAGCGGGAACGGACACGTCCGATCCGATTGCTGCACTGAGAGATGCTGGAGCCGCCATGGTCAATTCTATACGCACGACCCTGGGAGCTGATGATAATACATCCGAAAACCAACAGCAGCAGGAACGTCGTACCGACCACGGCAACGTTTACCTCCCTAGACCCCTTCAGTTGGATCGTACGATCACTAGCAACTCAAGTGCACCACCAACTCCCCCTGCAAAGGATACACCAGAGTCAGAATTCCCGCCACCAGCACCTCTGAAAGACCGATCCTCACAGCCCTTCGAGAGCCAGTTCAAGCGACCAAGTCTTGACCCCCAATTGAGTACTGATCCGTCAGCTGAAGACCAAGAAAGCGATCGTTTGCGGAAGGAGATTGTCGCAAGCCTCAGTCCGTTCAAGGCTCCAGCGTCACCGGCTAGTGAAGCCAATCGATCATCGCTTGCGCCCGTTAGCCCCGGCGCCAATCGTGCCAGCTCTATACTGCCAAGTGAGTATGACACCTACTGGGCGGAAGAAGACCGCGCTTCTCGTCGGTCTTCGCACGAGACTGCACAACACTCTCAAGACCAGCCGTCGGGAAAGACAGTATCTTTTCTACCGCAGTCTGAGGAGCCGACAAAACCGGTGATACTCAACCGATTCAGCTGGGAGGCAAGCAACTCGCAACTGCAAACACCAGAAGAGCAAGCGCAAGATGTGCCCGTAGCAAACCCTACAGAAGCATCAACAGCAGCCGTAGTATCCTCCCCAGTCGAGCAAGTTGCAGCTCAGGAACGCCAAGAGTCGTCTGAACCTCTTCCCGACTCATACTTCGGCCCAGATCACACTGTCACGGTCACTAAACCGGATTCTATTAGTCATACTGATATGCCACCACAACCCTCTTCTCCGCCCGTTGATCATGCACGCTCACTTACCAGCCCAATCACTAGCCCTACTCGAGAGGACACACGCTCGCCGGGACTTCATGTTGTCAACACGGAGCTCAATCCAGAAGCCGTGGATCTCCCTCCACGCTTCAGTGCGGATCATGAACCATCGCCGATACTCAAAGAGCCAGACTTGAGTGAAAAACAACAACTCGAGCAGCCCACGGAACATCCAGCCATTCTGCCACCCGTTAGGGATCCTCCAGCGCCCATTGCTGTGCAGGATGCTTCACCCATGTCGCCAACCACAGACAAGCCTCTGGGCGCTCGAGAGATTGCAACACTGGCTACAGCTGCTGAGCGAATTGATGCCTACAATGGAACGCGAGAGTACTGGGCGAAGTATGATCATGGTCTTAATGACTGGTTACACTCTGCGCTCGAAGCGAATCCTGATCTTGCTATTCAGAGCTACCCAGTACAGCGAGCCCCTACAAGCTCGGTACGTCATAGGCATACTGGTTCTCTGGCCCTATTTGGCAAGCTTGGAGGATCAAGCAGCCACGATGTGAGCACTGAACAGCATAACAATGCTAGCGTGCCAGTCCCTGCGATCTCAAGCTCCCCCACCACTGCTGCACCCGCTAGCTCAGGATTTGGTGGACGAATAGCAAATCAGCAGATGCAGCTCAAAGGCAAGGACCTGCTTCATACCGCCAACGTATTAGGCGGGAAGGGCATGACTAGTGCTAAAGGATTGTTTGCGAAAGGCAAGAGTCGCTTCGGCCGCGAAAAGGTAGACAAATGATCTCTTCTATCCATTTCTCTACACAGCATGCGACGATGCCAAGACAACCTTTTCTTTTGACCCATGGACTACGGTGGGTGATTGGATGGAATCGTATGGACATCGAATGCGGCGTTTATGACCTTGTTTTGGGCGTTTTCGTTCTTTTGCCATTGACGACCGTAGTCCTCGCCTGTAGCCCCATAATCATTTGAACGTAATCTCAAGTCTGAATCCAGGTCGGCTCGGCTTCTTTACAGTAGCGTTTTTTTGCTGATGTGATGCGTGAATCAGACTTCTCATGCCCGGGCCGACTCCGCGCCTTCTTCCCGCGAAGCCTCCGAAGAACCCGAACTTGTGACACGAAGATCAAGAGCATCGACAGGACTGAATTTGATACGTTCCAAGACAGAGAAGGAAAAGGAAAAGAGTGAGGAAACCCCAAACGAAGAAAAGAAAAAGCGTCGGTTCTCGTTCTCGTCACAATTCCGCCGTGCCAGTCGCTCGAGAAGCAGACCGAATAGTGTAGCTTTACCGAAAGATACCCCATCGGTCTTTAGCTCGACACCTAAGACCTCGCCTCCCCGTGAGCTCCATCACTATTTGATGGGCGAACGTCGACCGCATTCTTTCCATGCACCAGACTCTTGGGTCGGCACCCCACCCACTGCGCTTAACGAGTACTTTAGTACTACACCGCCACGTCGAAGCTCCTCACAACCGCGGTTAGGCATATTGCCCTCTCCAGCAAAGAGTGCTTTTTCGAATCCGGACAGAGACACAGCGGACCATGTCCCTCCTGTCCCTCCTATTCCAAGCGAAGTTGCTACCAAGCACTATCGACGCAGGTCCAGTCAGGATAGTGCGAGTCATCGGATGCTGCAGTCCGTTATTCGACACTCAACGCCTCCGATCGTGCCCAACAGGCACTCCATGCCTGCAGCAATTACGATAAATCCGAATAACGAGTATCGCCCAGTATTCGCCGAGGACGACCCGCCATCTAGTGCTCAAGAAAGAGCTGATGACTATAAGATATTGCTGCGTGCTCCAGAGGGATCTTTCCAACCGGATCTGCCCACAGCCGAATCTGGTGATCTTCGACGTGATGGCTTCCAGTTTGACTTCAGTGATGAAGCGTCGAAGAGGGTTGAGCATGACGACATGGATGATGACGATCAACCACCGCAATTAAACCATGATCCACTACCAGTGTCTTCGCAACTTGATCTACAGCAGTCATTCAGGTATAGCAACAAGCACATGGATGTAAGCGATGAGGATAGTGATAAGGAGCCCGTTCGTGGAAGGGGGTTGGCTGTCTTACCAATGCTGGAAACGAAGCAAAAGCCCGATAGTATCAGTCCAGTGCTACCCCCTGTTGGGCCGTCTCCTGGTGCTGTGTCAAACATTAATGACAAAGCAATGGGTATCAAGGATGACGAAGATGCCCATGGAGCTGGAATTATCAAGTACGAGAATACGCCTTTTGTTCTGATCCCACAGCAACCAGACGCTGTCGTTGCAACTGAACGACCATCTGCAGATACCATTGGCGCCCCAGGCTCTCGAGAAAACCCTCAAAATCTTGCAAAATATCCGTCGGTTGAGCTTGAATACAACACGTCTACTCGTGGGAGCTCACCTATTCTGCCTCATCACAGGATCAACGAGATTTCCAGCGCAGAGCGACAAATTGGGTATAGAGATCGCGCCTCCGATGTTGAATCACCTACTCTTGGTCTTCTTGATGATGCCTTTCGTACTGGTCAAGTCCGACGGATTCCCTCATCCGAGGCCGAGGTAATTGTTGCGCGCGATGCAACACCTGCATCAGATACACTCGTCGATGACAAAGATGATCAAACTGCGTCAAAAATTGAGAAGACAGATGCAGAGCGTGCCTTCAGCCCCGTGTGGTTTGCCAAGAGTGATTTGCAGCTGCCCGACACGAACACACAGGGTCTCGGGGATGCAGACGAACGCGCGCAAGCCTGTGCAGCGACGTTTGCAGAGGAACCCGGCGAGAACGCAAGGAGTCCACCAGAAACCATTGGCGAGATTGCAGCCCCAGCCCAGCAACAAATACGAGGGCATGGGGAGACTTCGCTTAGCGACACCCTTGCGGGGGCCAATGCTGCAACTGCTGACAGCGACACCTCGACGCGCCGCGTCTCTACGCCGCCTTCTCGGGGCGTCAACGCCGTTGAAGGATATCCCGCATCTGATCTGGTCGATACATCATGGGACCACAGACACTCCACAATTGAACCGCGCGTTGATACAGACGATTCTGATAAGATGAGAGATGAAAGCGACCGCGTAACGCCCGTTGCGCAGGTTCCGCGCATCACCCAGAATGGCCCCGAGACACCCAAGGCTGAAGAACCGCACGACGAGATTTCTCATCCCACGATGTCAAATGGCTACTTCCGTGGCCAGGGTAACTTTCCAGACTTCAAACACCAAGCACATCAACTGCAGGTCTCGAACAATGCTACAACAGCTCCAGAGCGGTCAAGGTCCATGCTCTCGCAAATATCTGCCATGGTCTCAGACGACGGCAACAATCCATATTCACAGACATCTACTGGAAGATCTACCCCGTCTACCATTCGTCGAATGCAACCAGACTCTACCATGAAGCCTTCGGCGGCTCCACCACAGATCCCTGAGGAAGTTTTAACGTCGTATGGCGATCATACAGCGAATGGCAGAGATGATGACTTCGATCTTTATGCAGATCACAACGGAGTTGTCAAGGATGTGCAAGACAAGAGTGGCCGGCCCTTGCGGCTTGCAGATCTCCAAGTACCAGGAACAGCGCCACGACCACAGCCATCAAGATCTTCAACCTCCGACATTGGGAGTGCACCAGCATCTCGTGATGGGGAGCATCCAAGATATAGTTTTGAAAGGCCAATGAGCTTCGTTTCAGGGCCTGAAGACCAGGATGGTAAACCTCAAGACCAGATCAACCAGGCCGCAGCCTCGAACGCAATGCAGGTGCTACCAGCTCCTGAGCAGCACCGACATCAACCACAACAATCACGAAATATGGAGACAGTGTACTCGATGAACCCGCCAGCAAGCATGGCTCCGCCATCAGATCAAATCACATCGCGGTACCAACCAGTGCCTGCTCCAGGACCAAGCCCGTCGAAAAACATTTTCCACGCTGTCAAGTCAATCAATCCTGGAAGCAAGACGATTCAGCCAGCTATTGACTCTTGGCGACCCTCGGGCGAATCCGTTTCCCAGCAGGTGCTCTCTGAGAATCCTAATGTCAGTTACCAACCACCACCGACCAATCAACCCTCAGACCATATGTTGCATGAGCCACAAAGGAGACCGATGATTCCCGGTCAACCAGTTTCGCAGGATGCTCAGAATTACCCGCAGGCACAAGTGGGATCCCGTGAGATTCAGGCGCATACGCAGGGCAGTGTACCAAGGAACCAGTTTGAACATCATCAGCAGATGATGCAGAGGCAAGCACAATACCCTCGACATCAAGATGCAGAGTTCAGACCACCTACTACTCGTTCACATCCGTCTGCCGAACAAGTACCAAGACAACAAGAGAAGCCATCGAAACCCAGACTTTCATCCATGTTTAAGGGCCTTGGCGGGAAAACCCAAGCAAATTCTCAGCACCCGCCGAGCACTAGCAACACCACCATGCTTTCGGATTCCAAGCCCCTTCCACCCAATCCCAGCTATAGTGCTCCGGTTCAGTCTGTAATGGATAGGTTCACACGACCTAGAGAGGCGTCCAAAGAGAGACCTGCTGAACAGCCCAGGTCTTTCGTGCCACCCAACCGCCCAAGTATGGGTCAGCAACCGCAGTTCATCCAAACCCCATTAGTGGTACCTTCGACCGACTTGCATCGTGATGCAAGGGTGCCTATGACATCTGGTGCCTCAAATGGTTTTCCACCTCTACAACCACCGTCCATGCCCCAAGCCCAGGCTCAGTCGTACCAAGTAACCCAGTCAGGAACACCAGAAAATGGAAAGAAGAAAAGGTTTTCTGGATTTGGAGCTTTGTTCAATCGAGGTGGTGTAAGCGGCGACGGGCCGGCTGCGAAGTCCAAGTTGTCGAAAGAAGGAAAGAAGGCACAGAAGGCTCAACGGAGCTCCTCTGTCCCTCCTGTTCAACCTCCACCATCTCAATGGCTGCCTCAACAACAGCAAACATACAAGCCACAACAGTCCGGTTTGGCATACTATCCTCCTGGACAACTGCCGCCACATACTGTGCGTAATGAGCCACCCATGGGTCCAAAGCTAGGGTTATCTCAGCCAGCACCACATATGCATTCTCAAGGACCACCTCAACAGTATCAACAGGTGCAAAATATGCCGCCGGCACGGAAATCGATGTCCAATACGCGTCCGGAAGAAGGCTCTGCATTCCTCAAGACAAAGCAGCTAGCGATGGAACACCAAGCTCGGCAGAGTAGTTTGCAGTCACACCACCCTCTTGCTTCTAATGCTGGCAATGCAGCACAATCATCAAGCCGAATGTCTGAAAGCACTGTTCCCCACATGCGTCATCCAAGCTCGGGTCCTCCTATTGGTGGATACTACAAACCTCAAGCTGAGCGACCTTCAGCTGAACAGGGAGCCTACGCAGCTTCTTTAGCTGCGCGGCAACAAGCAGAGCAGCACAAACAGCAGCAGATACCTCCACAGGGAGCCTATGAGGTATCGCAGGCTGAGCGACAACAGGAGAGGCAGCAGTCTGCGGGAAGGCAAAGTGTTCATAGGGATCCTCGTCATACTCAGCAATCGGAACGGCAAACACATCCTGGCCCGTCGCCAGAGCAACTCGCTCACCAGGCCTGGCTTGCACAACGCGAGCAACTACGGCAACAGGGGAGACTCACCAACGAACACGATCGGTCGTCGCTGAATGACGATGCGCGAGTCCAGCAACTGCACCTACAACAGCAGCAAGACCAACACATGGAACAACGGCAGCCGAACAATGCCCAACCTCTTCCCTACCATAACGCGTCCGAACCCAGACTTCAACACTCTTCTCAAGAAGCTGTTCCTATTTCTCCACCACCTGTTTCTCCTATGCAAGAGCCCAGATATGACGCACCTCCGATACCAGCCGCGTATAATCCTGTTTCTGGGGCTTTTATATCCCCACTTGACCGGGAGCAGCAGCCCATACCAAATCAATTTCATCGTCAAGATTCGGAACCTAGAATGCAAACGGTATCGCCACAGATATCTGCACAGTCTCCAGCTCCTCCCAACGGTCGATCACACTCAGATGCAAGCACTATGTCTCTAGTATCGCCAATCTCAAACTCACCAGCCTTACTTAATTCTTCTCCACCTCCTGTTGGGCAGCGTTACCAGAAGCCAAGGATGAGTAGTATCTCCGAAGTACATCAACAAGACCGCCCATGGCACCTCAACTTCCCAGAGGGCGCCACTGAACAGGAGATTGTTCGAGCACGTCAGGGACAATACATGCAAGAGCGCTTCACTGCTCAACAACAGCAACAGGCTGAGAGAGCTGCTAGCTCACCATCGCCTCGTGCATCGCCGGAACAGATGACGCCAACGACTGTGCCTTCACATGCTCAATCACAGGGCGGCGGTTTCAGAGAACTTCTACCCCGGCACTCTTCACAGCCTGATCCAGAATCACAGGTTACACAGTCTAGTCACGATCTGCAGCCCATGGTCCATCGCGATGCAACTCCTGTACAGCCCACGCCGATACGTCCTGGACAATCTCCACCACCCGCAGCGTACCCTCTCCCCATGTCGCCTGACCCGACGCTAATAGGTAGTCCTGTGAATCCCACCGCAAGCGGTTTACCGCCACCTCCACCCCCGAAGGTCGCCCACAGCCCTGTGCGGCCTGGATTTGGCAGTACGCAACCATTTTCATTCGAGAATCAACGACAACAGTTCCATCATCCCTCGTCTCGAGATGATGGATATGGTTCGTCACAAAGGGTCGTGCCACAGTATGACGAGCAGGTACCAGATGAAGCTCCACCGTCGTACGATGGTCTCGGTGTACCCAACGACGGAATGAACAAGAGTCGTCCAGAAGCACTTCGACCACCTAACATCACGACGAATCTGGAGTATGAATCACGCGGCCGACAACCAGGATCTCGACCACGTCAACCATCGATTGGTATCCTGCAGCACCCACAACCAGCCTCGATGGCTGCATCGCCCCAACGCACGTCACCGGACATGGGTGCCGAGTCTCTGCGTCGCCAGCTTCTGCAGCAAGAAAATCTCGCACACATGGAACGCGTTCAACGCGAACAAGAGCAGCGCGAAAGACATGAACGTGAGAGGCTAGAGCGCGAGGCTGCAAGGGCAAGAGCCAGAGAGCTTGAACGGAGTGCATCTGGTGGCGGACAGGTCCCCAGCCTAAGGAGCGTTGGTGGTAGTACTACTGGGGGACCTTCAGGCTGGGAGAGACGCGGAAGTTATAGCAGACCGGTGTTTGAGTTGCCTGCTGTTGAGGATGACGAACCCACTATGAAGGCGACTAGCTACCCTGGACAGGAGTGGGTACCGCCTATGTGGGATGGTGACTGAGCCCTACGCCCTAATTCGCCCTTTTTCTTTTCTCCACAATCGTCTCAGTCGAGTTTCCACTATCTATCATGATCCCTATTCATAATTCCTTGGAAGTGATAGGGTCTCGTTTTTCCTTTTCGCGTATACCACCACATCATCGCATCTAGGTCTATCTACGCGTTTTGAGCAAATTTGGATACCCCAATCGTTTCTTTCTGTACACATCGGACAGTTTCGGTCTTATTTTTCCTATGATTGTACGGTTCCTGTGTTTAGATGTTTAATCGTGGCCGAACTCATAGGCTGATTTGAAGTTGGGCACAACGGTGTCAGTCTCGTATATATGTCCCCGTATTTAGTAATGTAATTTGCTATACCATAAGCAAGATTTACTCAGCAATACGGTACCGATTCTTTTCCATTGGCTGGGAGCTATTTGGGTGTCAAACTGAGGTGCGCAATCTCTGAGTCTTACCGATACACGTGGTACCATGGATCGTGGTGGGCTCCCGCCTAGAAAGCTGAGATATCAGCGAGGACTGCGTCAGATTCTGCACGGGTATCTTCCTACGCTAGCGAATGTGTGAAAGTTGTGATAAATTATCCCGTCTGGTTCCTCAAGTTCCCATGGTTCCCATGCTATGGATGGGTCTAGTGTGGTGAAAGTAAGCAGTGAACAAGCACTGTGAGTTCATCAAATCTTGCGTTCGTGCACGAATAGTGCTGTACGCAATCATTTACAGGAGGTATTTGGTGACTAGAGCTTCTATCCACTCTTCTGCACCCTTATACTTATTCTTGTCCTTGCATACGTTGCTCATCTAGCATCAAAGTCATTTACAAAGTGCTACCAATTTTCGTACAACCGAACTACAACGAGACAAAAAGTGGAAACTTCCTAAAAGAGGACACTCGAATTTGGCATCAACTACAGTACTACAATGTTTCGCAAAGCCACAAAAGTCGCTGCACGTCAGCACATTACTCGGTGCGCGCGCCGTACACTTCGCTCAAACCTCTTCAACAAGGAAACAGTCTTTGACAAGGAACTCGAAGAAGAATTTGGCTGGATGACAACTTACTCGCCCTTCGACCCTTGTTCGTACCGTCCGATTCCCCTCCCAGTGCAAAATAGCATGGTCATACAGATGCCCACAGCATTACTGGGGTTCAAGACGTCGGAGACAGAAAACGGCGTGGAGGCTGTGAAAGAGACGAAGAAGGGAGAAGCGATTTTCAAACCATGGCCGTATTCCCTTCCTTCGTTTCTCCAACCCAAGGATGGCACAACGTTTTCGCTTGTTAACGGCAGTTCGACCACTCATACCAAGCACACAGGCGTCCTCCAGGCTATTTTGTACGGTGTCCCAGATCCAGAGCGCTTCTCTTACAAGCGAGAATTGGTGGCTCCAGGTAGCCTTCTGCATAAGATCCTGTATGGAATCAAGGAGATGGATGATGGAGAGGGTATTGTTCCTGTTTCTAGTGTCACAGTTGCCAAGATTGAGGATGAGGCTATGGGTGAAGACAAGGCAGGAAAGGAAACGAAGATCATAGTGGTGAAGAACGTGGGTGTCAAAGTCGAGGTGGAGCATGTAATGGAGAAGAACAGTGATATGAGACATGGCATGATAGCCAAGTAGTCCTTAGCCGACGCTTTTAGTCCCTTCTAGAAGACGAAATGTGAACTTCTGAGTCCGACATTTCGAAAATTCAGACTACGTTT